>TARA_R110002049_G_scaffold68060_3_pt1 | contig 10402 bp, 15 predicted proteins | sample TARA_R110002049 | Tara Oceans TARA_R110002049 (sample SAMEA4396941) | marine metagenome | biome: Polar Biome; feature: [SRF] surface water layer (ENVO:00010504); material: water (ENVO:00002006), including particulate matter (ENVO:01000060) such as... | depth 5 m
ATCATTATTCTTGGTCTTCTACCTTCTAATTCAGCAAATTTATCTGCTAAATCTTTTGCTTCTTTAAAGAGTTTATCTTCTTTTATTTCTTTACTATACACGCCAGATATGGTTTTATGAACAGCTTTATGTCTACCGAACTCAACTTCTAAAGCGTCTGATATTTCACCTAAAGTTGCTCTTTCTTTTGCAGCTTTTACAGCTAATTCGAGTAAGTTTTCTTCCCCAGATTTTGCGGCTTTTGTTAACGCTACCAAACACTTTTTTACATTGGTAGTATTTCTATTCGCTTTTAATTCATTTAATCGTTCGATTTGAGAATTACGTACAGCTTCATTATCTACCTCTAAAATATGTAAAGGATCTTCTTTTTCTAATTGATATTTATTTACGCCAACAATAACATCTTGTCCACTATCAATTTTTGCTTGTTTTTTTGCGGCAGCTTCCTCAATTCTCATTTTCGGAATTCCTTTTTCTATGGCTTTTGTCATTCCACCTAATTCTTCAACTTCTTGAATTAGTTCCCAAGCTTTATTGGCAATATCTTCTGTTAACTTTTCTATATGATAACTTCCTGCCCAAGGATCTACTGTTTTTGTTATTTGTGTTTCTTCTTGTAGATATATTTGTGTATTTCTAGCAATTCTTGCAGAAAAATCTGTTGGTAATGCAATTGCTTCATCTAAAGCATTTGTGTGTAAACTTTGTGTACCACCAAATGCTGCAGCCATTGCTTCTATTGTAGTTCTAGCAACATTATTAAAAGGATCTTGTTCTGTTAAAGACCAACCACTAGTTTGGCAATGTGTTCTTAAGGCTAAAGATTTTTGATTTTTAGGATTGAATTTTTTTACAATTTTTGCCCATAACATTCTTGCTGCTCTTAATTTTGCAATTTCTGTAAAATGATCCATTCCTATGGCCCAGAAAAAAGATAATCTTGGCGCAAAAGAATCTATATCCATTCCTGCATCTATACCTTTTCTAATATACTCTAAACCATCTGCAAGTGTGTAAGCTAATTCAATTTCTGCAGTTGCCCCAGCTTCTTGCATGTGATAACCAGAAATAGAAATGGAATTAAATTTGGGCATTTTATTACTAGTATATTTAAAAATATCTGCAATAATTTTCATTGATGGAGAAGGAGGGTAGATATACGTATTTCGTACCATAAACTCCTTTAAAATGTCATTTTGAATTGTTCCTGAAAGATCATTAAGAGAAACTCCTTGTTCTTCTGCTGCAACAATATAAAAAGCTAAAATGGGTAAAACGGCACCATTCATTGTCATAGAAACAGACATTTTGTCTAATGGAATTTCATCAAACAAAACCTTCATGTCTTCTACAGAGTCTATTGCAACACCAGCTTTACCAACATCTCCTTGCACACGTTCATGATCAGAATCATAACCTCTATGTGTTGCTAAGTCAAAAGCAACAGATAGTCCTTTTTGGCCAGCTTCTAGGTTTCTTCTGTAGAAAGCATTACTTTCTTGTGCAGTAGAAAAACCAGCATATTGTCTAATTGTCCAAGGTCTTCTAACATACATCGTAGAATATGGGCCTCTTAAATTAGGTGCAATACCAGCAATAAAATCTTCATGAAGAAAAGATTCTTTTGAAGTTGTGTTGTTTTTAGTAAGTGATATGTTTTCTATTGATTTTCTACTCATTTTCTAGCTTCATTAAATTATATAATTTAGAACCAATAGCTTTTGCAGATTTCTCTTTTTCTTTTATTTTAAACTGACTCGTATAAAAGTAAATAAAGCAAATAACTAAAGTAAGTATAGAGCTAAAAGTAAAAAAGTTTAAACTTCCTCCAAAGTAAGTGTAAACCTTACTATCAAGAACAAAGACAATTAAAAACATAAAAAAAACAATTCCGGTTAAGTAAATAGGAATTGATTTCTTAATCTTTTGAATCTCTTTTTTAAGTTCAGATTGTTCTTTTTGATACGCTAATATTTCTATATTTTTACTCACTTTTTCTTTTAATTATAAACTGTCTTCTTCCTTTAATCTTTGCTTTTCTATAGTTTCAGATAATCTTTTTCTAATTATCGGAGGAAACAATGTTTTAATATTTCTTTGTTTTACAAAAGGATCTAACTCTAAATTATTTTTCATTAGGTTTTCTTTATTAGACTGTAAGTTGGTGCCTAATAAAATTAATTCCTTTTTAAAAAACTGTTCTTCTTCTCTAACTGCGTTTTCTTTCAGTTTCCTTTGAATGTTGCCTTCTTTTAACTGCTTTAAAAATCCGCCACCTTTTTCTATTTGTTTAAAAATAACTAAAGCTTTTTCTGCTAATTGTTCAGTTAAAGAATCTATGTAATAGCTTCCTTCAGCAATTTGCTGTGCTTCTTTAAAACCACTTTCTTGTTGTAGTATTAACAATTGATTTCTTGCAATTCTTTCTCCAAATTCATTGCTATTAGAATAAATCTCGTCATAAGAAATATTAGAAATTGTATTTGCACTACCTAAAACTGCACTCATGCATTCAGAAGTAGTCCTTAGCATATTTACATTATAATCATAAAGTGTTTTATTTCTTATAGAAGGCTGAACAAATAAATGCATTTCTGCACTTTGCACATTGTATTCATTTAAAAGAGATTCCCATAACAAACGTAGAGCTCTTAATTTTGCAATTTCATGAAAATAATTACCACGTACAGAAAATTGAAAATGAATTTTACCTGCATTTTCAGCTCCAAAATGGTTTAAGTATTCATTTGCGTGTGCTAAAGTATATGCAAGTTGTTGTACCATATTAGCACCTGCATTTTCATATAAATCTCCAGAAATCGAAATAGAATTTTCAACAGATTCTACAATTTTTTCTAGTTTTTTATGGTCTTCTATTAAACTAACAAACCAATTACCATCTTCAGCAAGGTTTCCTAAAATATCAATTTGAAAAAAGCACTTTTTAGAATTTATATATTTTGAAATTTCAGTTATAAAATCTGCATCTAAAAAATTAAATTTAAAATAAATAAGAGTAGATTTATAATCTATCTCGTTTAAAAGTAACTTGTAATCAAACTTCTTTTTTGCTAAAAATTGAATTGCTGTAGCTCCTCTTTTTAATGAATTGATGGCAAAAGTATTTGCTTCTTTTTCTTCTGAAACCAGTATTGTTTGGCAAATTTTAAAATCTTCTTCTGGAAGTTTTATAGTATAATTAGTTTTGTCTTCTTTAGTGTAAAAAGGTTTTACAGTTATGCCTTCATTGGTTTGCCAAAGTAAGGTGTCATTATAGTCTGCACCCTTTAAATCTACCTGAATTTTTTGTTTCCAAGCATTTGGTGTTGTTCCTTCAAATTCACTAAACAGAAATTTACTCATTACTTTTTTATGGTGTCAAATTCTATAATATAAATATCTTCGTTTTCTTTTTTCATTAAATATTGTTCTCTAGCAAAGCGTTCTAGTTGTAAAGAATCATCTAATTTTTTAATGGTAGCTTTATCTTCAGCTATTTTTGTTTTGTAAAAAGAAATTGTACTTTCTAAATCTTTAATTTCTTGGTTAAATTTTCTATGAACCAAGTAAGAGTTCTCATCAAAAAATAACATCCATATAAAAAATGGAATAAAAATTAAAACAAAAATATTTGTCAGAATTTTAAAGGCTTTATTATCTTTTATGGATTTTAAAGACATGTTTACAAACGTTCGTTTATTACAGTTCTAACAATATCTATAGCAACTGTATTATACCTGTCATTAGGTATAATTAAATCGGCAAAGTTTTTTGTAGGTTCAATAAACTGTTGGTGCATTGGTTTTAGTGTAGATTGATATCTACTTAAAACCTCATCAATATCTCTTCCTCTTTCTGTAATATCTCTTTTTAATCTTCTAATTAGGCGTTCATCTGTTTCTGCATGAACAAATATTTTGATATCAAATAAGTCTCTTAAATCTTTATTATTAAAAATTAAAATACCTTCTACAATTACTACTTTTCTAGGGTGAGTTTTAACGGTGTCTTTTGTTCTGTTGTGCGTAACAAAAGAGTAAACAGGCTGGTTTACTGTTTTGCCTGCTTTTAATGCTTTTAAATGTTTTATAATTAATTCAAAATCAATCGCTCTTGGATGATCAAAATTAATTTTTGTTCTTTCTTCATAGGGCATGTCATCTGTTGCGTTATAATAAGAGTCTTGAGAAATTACACAAACTTCGTCTGTTGGTAATTGTTTAATAATCTGATTTACAACGGTAGTTTTTCCACTTCCTGTTCCACCTGCAATTCCAATAATTAGCATAAAAAATTATGATTTTGATAAAAAATTCGCTTTAATGAGTAAAGATATTATAAAAATATAAATTTACAGACTATACAGATGTTTTTTCGAAATGAAGTTCATCAATAACGCTGTTTTTAGACCTTATTAAAGAGGATTTTAATTGATAAATAATTGATTGAAGATATTTGATTAATGATAAAAAAAAAGTCTCAAAAAATTAATTTTGAGACTTTTAAAAAATTGAGCCAATGGAGGGACTCGAACCCACGACCTGCTGATTACAAATCAGCTGCTCTAGCCAGCTGAGCTACATCGGCTTTTATTTTGAGATGGCAAATTAAATACAAAAAAAGAATACAACCAAACTAAATTTCACTTTTTTTTACATAAAAAAGGCTTCAATCTGATTTGAAGCCTTTTAGTCAAGAAATAATAATAATTTACATCGATTAGAAGAATTACTTATTGGTGATTTTTCTATCATGTATTTTAGAAACGGAAACTTGTTCTATTTGTTGCCTTATTTTTGTTTTTTTTTATTATTAGAATATGTTTTTAACTTAATTTAAAGCATTTTTATACGTTGTTAAACATCTTTCTCTAGCTTCTTTATGGTCTACCATCTCTTTTGGATATGTTAGTTCTTGAAAATCTGGAACCCATTTTTTTATATATTCTAAATCTTTATCAAATTTTTTTATTTGAGTTGTAGGATTAAAAATTCTAAAGTAAGGTGCTGCATCTACACCAGATCCTGCAACCCATTGCCAATTACCAATGTTACTTGCCATTTCATAATCGTGTAATTTTTCTGCAAAATAAGCTTCTCCCCAACGCCAATCTATTAATAAGTGTTTACATAAAAAACTACCTACCAACATTCTAATTCTATTGTGCATAAAACCTGTTTGGTTTAACTGTCTCATTCCTGCGTCTACTAACGGGTAACCAGTTTCTCCTTTACACCATTTGGTAAATTCTTCTTCATTATTTCTCCATTCTATTCTGTCATATTTGGATTTAAAAGAATTTTTAGAAGTGTGTGGAAAATGCCAAAGAATTTGCATAAAAAACTCTCTCCAAATTAATTCTTGCCAAAATATTTCATTTTGCTCAGAAATAGCTTTTTCTACCATTTTTCTTACACTTACGGTACCAAAACGTAAATGAGGTCCTAATTTAGATGTTGAATCTTGTGCAGGGAAATTTCTGGTGTCTTCGTAGTTCTGAATTAAATTTGGGGTAACTGTATAATCTTCTATTTTTTGTGCAGACTCTTCAAAACCAAGATCTTCTAGACTTAAATTTGGTAACTCTTTATTTTGAATTAAATTATTTAAAAAAGAACTTGTGTAATGAAATTTTAAATTGATAGATTTGAATTTCTCTTTCCAAACCTTCATAAAAGGGGTGTAAACTACATAGGGTAAGCCATCTTTTTTAACAACTTCATTTTTTTCAAAAATTACTTGATCTTTAAAAGTTTTAAATTCAATGTTATTTTCTTTTAATAATTGTTCAATTTCTGAATCTCTAACTTTAGCATAAGGTTCGTAATCTCTATTTGTAAAAACGGTGTTGATATTGTACTCTGCTATTAGTTTTTTATAAATTTCAGATGGCTTACCATGAAACATTGCAATACTACTATTGTTTTTTTCTTGTAGTGTTGCGTTAATTTTTTGAAGCGTTTCATGAATAAAACTTAATCTAGCGTCTTCTTTTGGAAGTTTTTCTAAAATTTCTTCATCAAAAATAAATACAGGTATTACAGGGTAATTGCTTTTAAGGGCATTGTAAAAACCAACATTATCATCTAATCTTAAATCTCTTCTAAACCAAAAAATATTAACAGTTTCCATCATTATTTATACTCTCCAAAAAGTTCAATTAATTTTTTCTGTCTGTAGTTAAAAATCTCTTCTAACTTTGGTTTTACTAAAAAAGGATGCACTAATTGGCCTAAAATTCCCATAGGAACTTTATAGTCTATTATGTCCTCCATTTCTACGCCTCCATCAATTTCATTTATAAAGTGTTTATGATGCCATAATGCATAAGGTCCAAAACGTTGTTCGTCTACAAAATATTTTTTATTTTCAATGTGTGTTATTTCTGTAACCCATTTTGTCTTAATTCCTAATATAGGCGTAACAATATATTGAATAATTTGTCCTGAATACATATCTCTATCTGCACCAGAAAGTATGTTAAAACTCATATAATCTGGTGTAATTGTTTTTAGATTTCTGGGGTTAGATAAAAACTCCCAAGCTTTGTCTACTGAAATAGGTAGCTGTTGTTTTTTATGAAGTGTATATATTTTCATGACTAATTATGGATTAAAATATAAAGGTTTAGCGAAGTTGCTATGCACAACCAAACCATGTATGGTAATAATAAATACTTGTATTTATTTACTTTATTACTAAATTTAAAGAAGAAAACAAATAATAAAGATGTTAGTAAGGTAATGGTAATTAATCCTAATAAAACGGAGTGTTGGTTAAAGAAAATAAAATTCCAACTTACGTTTAATATTAACTGAAACAGAAATATAAGTTTGTTTTTATTGGTGTTTTCTTCTTTAAATAGTTTTCCTAAATAGATAGAAAAACAAATCATAATTAGAGTCCAAGCAATACCAAAAACAATTCCTGGAGGTGTCCAAGGTGCTTGGTTTAAATTTGTGTACCAATTAGAAAGTGGTCCATTATTCATTAACCAGCTTCCAATTGCTAAACCACCAAAATTAATAACTAAAAATAATAACGTAAGTTTTAATTGTTTCATCTTTTTTAAGATTTAGCCTGTATAGCTTCAATCTTTTTTAAGATGTCATCTGCTTCTTTATATTTAGAATCGCTTTCTGTTCTATTGCTAGATTGCAGTTTGTAAGCTTCTTCCATTATTTTCTTGTATTTTTCTTGAAGTTTATCGACTTCATTTTTTTTCTTAAATAAACCAAACATAGCTTTTATTTTAGGTGTTTTGTAATTTTAGAACTTAATGGTTTAGTTATAGAAAAGTAATAATCTACTAATTCTCCATTAGGTGAAACTAAGTATTTTTGAAAATTCCATTTTACAGAAGAACTTTTTTTATCGTTTAGACTTTTATCTGTTAACCAGGTATATAAAGGATGTTGGTTTATTCCCTTAACATCTATTTTCTCTGTCATTAAAAAAGAAACGCCAAAATTTACTTTACAAAAAGCTTCAATATCATCTGCAGTTCCTGGTTCCTGACTTCCAAATTGATTGCAAGGTGAACCAATTATCATTAAATTGTCTTTATGTGTTTTGTACAATTCTTCTAATTCTTTGTATTGAGACGTAAAGCCGCATTTAGAAGCTACGTTTACAAATAAAATAAATTTATTCTTGTACTCGGATAAGTCAATAGCTTTATTTTGTAAGCTATTGATTTTGATTTTATAGATGTCTGTCATTTTATTAAATTTTGAAATTTACAATACCACAATCCAATTCAAATATTTGGCCAGAAATGGAATTTGCTTTTTCTGAAATAAGAAATGTTGCCATATCTGCGACTTCATTTGGTTTTAGAAACTTTTTTAGAGGATGACGTTCTGTGATATTTTCTATCATACGTTCATTTCTTAAAAGTTTAGCTGCCAAATCTGTATCTGTAACAGTTGGTGCAATTGCGTTTACTCTAATTGTTGGTGCTAATTCTGCTCCTAGAGACTTAGTTAAACCTTCTACAGCAGATTTTGCTGCTGCTACACTAGCGTGAAAAGGCATACCTAATTTGGTTGCAACAGTACTAAATAATAATATTGATGGATTTTCTCCGTTTTTTAATTTAGGCAGATATTTTTGGATGGCCTTAACAGCTCCAACTACATTAATTTCAAAATCTGTTCTAAAATCTTCTAGTTTTAATCTAGAAATGGGTTTTAAGTTGATGCTTCCAGGACAGTATATAAGTGTATCTACTGCTTCTAAATCTGGTAGTTCATCTGTAAGAATATCACAAATGTGATGTGTTAAGTTAGCGTGAGTAAGCAAAGGTGCTGTTCTACTAATGTTTACAACTATATTATTTTCTTCTAATAAAGAATTTACAATTGCTTGTCCAATTCCTTTGCTTCCTCCAACTACTACTATTTTTTTCATGTGCTTTTAAGGTCTTCCTTTCAAGCGCTTTTCTATTTTTTGCTTCACAGCAGTTAAACGCTTCATTTGATCCATAATTTCTGGATCTTTTTCTAATTTATATACTTGGTTTAGCTCTAAAATAAGCGCTTTCACTTCTCTAGATGCTAAAATTCTATCACTTGTTGTTTTAAATGAGAACTTTCTATTCTCAAATTCTACAGCTCTTTCTAATAAATTCATTATTACTTCTCAGTTTTTATAATCGGTAATATAATTATAAAACTTAGAAAAACAATAAAAATGTTTGTTTATTATTAAGCAGTTAAAGGTTTACCCTTTAAACGTCTTTCTATCTTTTGTTTAATCAAGGTTAATCTTTTCATGATATCCATGATATTGTTGTCTTTATTTTTTTTGTAAACCTCATTTAAGCTAAGAATTAATTCTTTGGCTTCTCTTGCAGCCATAATTCTGTCGCTAGTTGTTGGAAATCTCTTTTTTCTAGTCTCAAACTCTAGAGCTTTGTCAATTAATTTCATAATTAATAATTTAATGTGTTTTGTAATTCAACTATTTTTTCTGGACTGTTAAATTTACCACCAAAATAAGATGTAACAGTAGAAGAGGTGTCATCTTTAATACCTCTAGAAGATACACATAAGTGTTTTGCGTCTATAATAACAGCAACATCTTCTGTATTTAGAATTGCCTTTAGTTCCTCGGCAATTTGGTTTGTTAAGCGTTCTTGTACTTGTGGTCTTTTAGCGTAATATTGTACAATTCTGTTTAATTTTGAAAGGCCAATAACTTTACCTGAAGAAATGTATGCTACATGAGCTTTTCCTATAATTGGTACAAAGTGATGTTCGCAATTAGAGTAAAATGTAATATTTTTTTCCACCAACATTTGATTGTATTGGTATTTATTGTCAAACAAAGCAACTTTTGGTTTGTTTGCAGGATTTAGACCAGAGAAAATTTCATCTATGTACATTTTTGCAACTCTTTTAGGAGTTCCTTGTAATGAATCATCTGTTAAATCCAATCCCATAACATTCATTATTTCAGAAAATAATGAAGCTATTTTTTGCTTCTTTTCTTCATCTGAAAGCTTAAAAGCGTCAGATTTCATAGGTGTTTCTAAACCTGTAAATAGATGATCGTCTCCAATTTCTTCATTAGATAAACCATTAAATGTATTTTTATTCTTTTTAATTATTTCTGTAATCATTTTATCTTTTTTATGTGCTGTCTTTAAAGTACTCTAATCTTATTAGCAAAGCACTGTTTATCTCTTACTTATAGAGTTATTCGAAATTGATTTTTGCCTAGAGCATTTAAATCTTCCTTTGGCAAATGTCCTCAGCTTTTCGTGTTTGGTTTTTCTTCCTTGAACTCTTTCTCGCCACATTTTGAAACTTTTTAACTTCATTTCTTTTCGCATCAGATTTATAACTTCTTGTTCTTTTAATCCGAATTGAAATTCTATAGCTTCAAAGGTTGTTCTATCTTCCCAAGCCATCTCTATGATTCTATCAATAGATGTACTATTTAGTTCTTTCATCTAATAGAGTTGATATTGTTTGTCGTTTTCTATCTTAAAGCCAATTACTTTATCGATAAACTTTTTGTTTTCTTTCAGCAATTTATTGTTCTTAAATCTTACAAAATTTCCGTGAGCATGAATACTAAATCCGTCTGTTTTGTATGTATGAAGTTGATAATATGGTATTGCCCAACTAAAGTTTTTTAAACCTTTAGTTATGTGAATTACAATTCCCTTCTCTCTAAGTTCTATGTTGCCATAATTAATATCTGCAACTGTATTCATAAATCTTAAAAAACTTTGACTTACTTCTTCTATAATCATTCTCTTAGAACCTGTTCCACCAAGTTTTACAGATTGAAAAAAAGAATAAGGCTTACCCAACAAATCATTAATTGTTGTTTCAGCATCTTTATTTTTATGAGTAGTATTAAATATCATTACTCAAAGATACAAAAA
>TARA_R110002049_G_scaffold194392_2_pt1 | contig 10397 bp, 7 predicted proteins | sample TARA_R110002049 | Tara Oceans TARA_R110002049 (sample SAMEA4396941) | marine metagenome | biome: Polar Biome; feature: [SRF] surface water layer (ENVO:00010504); material: water (ENVO:00002006), including particulate matter (ENVO:01000060) such as... | depth 5 m
AAAACTTGCTGCGCTGCCGATTTACAATTTCGGTAGAGGGGTTGGTTTAACTTCTCCTGATAGCTTATTTCAGTTCAACATCCGATTTAGAATGCAAAACAGAGCTACATTCTATAGTAACGAAGATGAAGATCAATACATCGATGCACAAATTAGGCGTTTAAGACTTCGTTTCGATGGATTTGTTGGAGATCCACGATTTTTATATGTGATTCAATTATCTTTCTCACCACAAGATCATGGTCCTATTGAGGCAGGAGGAAATATAAATATTATTCGTGATGCGGTATTTTTTTACCGCCCAAATAGCCGTTGGAATATTGGTTTTGGACAAACAAAAATCCCGGGAAACCGACAGCGTATAAACTCCTCAGGTGCATTACAATTAACTGACCGATCAGTAAATAACAGTAGATTTAATATTGATAGAGATTTTGGTCTCCATATATATCACCTGCGAGAAAATAAAGATAGATTTGGATATAATATTAAAACAGCAATCACCACAGGTGAAGGAAGAAACTTTACTGATGAAGAAGATTTAGGTTTAGCTTACACCGCTAAAGGTGAAATATTCCCATTTGGGTCTTTTACCAATAATGGAGCCTACTTTGAAGGGGATATAATGCGTGAAAAGTCACCCAAATTAATGCTTTCAGCTGCTTATCAATTCAACGATGGAGCTATACAAACTCAAGGTCAACGAGGTGGAGAATTATTTCAAGCAAAAGACATGCACTACCTTTTTTTAGATGGTGTACTTAAGTATAATGGATGGGCGCTACAGTCGGCTTATATGCAACGATATACTGATGGCTCCCCTATCGCTTTCGATTTATTAGATACTTCGGGTACTAGCTTTAATTATGCCCTAACAGGTAGAGGGTATGACACCCAATTAAGTTATATTTTTAAAAATAACGTCGAGTTAATCGGCAGATATTCATATAGCTTACCAGGTAAAAAGATTCAAGACATCGTAGGCGAAATTAACCAGTATACTTTTGGCGTAAGCAAATACATTAAAGAGCACGCTTTTAAGCTACAAGCAGAAATTACTACAGAAACTGTTGAATTTCTGAATCAAGCTGATCGAAATAATTGGTACGGAAGAATTCAAGTAGAAATTGGGATCTAATCCAATAACTTTTCAATAGTTCCATCTACTGTACATCGAATATTTCTAGTTTTTAAAAATTTAGTTGTAGCTTGAATTGATACATACATTTCAATGTCTTCTTCTACAAAAGCTACTTCTTTTCGATAATTCTTAATTTGCTCGCGTAGGAATTTAGAAGTCTTTTCCTTGGCATTTCTCAATTCGTATCCTTGTGTAGCTGCAAACCACTCAATAGCCAAAACATTCTCTAAATTTTTAAGCACTTTAAATGCCTTTGTTGCAGCATTTGCTCCCATACTTACGTGATCTTCTTGTCCGTTACTAGAGTCAATCGTATCTACTGACGCAGGCGTGCACAACTGCTTATTCTGACTAACAGCAGAAGCAGCAGTATATTGAGCAATCATAAAACCTGAATTCAACCCTGGTTTTTTCACTAAAAACGCTGGTAAATTACGCTGACCTGATACCAATTTATAAACCCTACGCTCTGAAATACTCGCTAATTCTGACATCGCAATGGCCACAAAATCCATCACCAGCGCCAATGGCTGACCGTGGAAGTTACCTGCCGAAATAATCTTATCAGCCGATTCAAAAATCACAGGATTATCTGTTACCGAATTAATCTCTGTTTCCACTACATGATTGACATAAGCAAAAGTATCTTTTGAGGCCCCATGTACTTGTGGTACGCAGCGAATACAATACGGATCTTGGACATGAGCCTTCTCTCTGCGAATTAGCTCACTTCCCTCTAAAATAAGGCGGATATTCTTCGCAGAAACTTTCTGACCATTATGCGGTCTCACCTCATGTACCAATGGATCAAAAGCTTCTATTCTGCCATCAAAAGCATCTAAACTCATGGCAGCATTAATGTCTGCAATTGGCGAAAGACGGCGTAATTCCATTAAAATATACACCGCATAAGCGCTCATAAATTGAGTTCCATTTAATAGAGCTAAACCTTCTTTAGATTGCAATTCAATTGGTTCCCAACCCATTTTCTCGTTTAGCTTAGCACCTGATCGTTTTACTCCATAGTGATAAACCTCACCTAAGCCCAAAAGGGGCAAAGATAAATGTGCCAATGGCGCCAAATCGCCAGATGCTCCTAAAGATCCTTGTGTGTATATGATGGGATAAATTCCATTATTAAAAAATTCAATTAGTCGGTCTACGGTAGCTATTTGAACCCCAGAATGACCATAAGACAAGCTTTGAATTTTTAAGAGAATCATCAGCTTCACAACCAAGTTGGGTACCTTCTCCCCCATTCCGCAGGCATGAGAAATAACTAAATTACGTTGCAATTTTTGTAAATCTTGTTCATCTATCTCCGTATCACAAAGTGAACCAAATCCAGTATTAATTCCATAAATCGGAGCCTCGCTTCTCGCAATTTTTAAATCTAAAAACTCACGACATTTTACGATTGCAGTTCTTGCTTCCTCGCTTAATGCTAATATGTAATCTCCTGAAATTATCGTCTCTATTTGCGCTACTGTTAAACGCTCTTTACTGATATGATGTACTTTTTTGCCCATAATTAAAACTTAGCAATGTATTGTTCTACAGAAATTTGCTCCTGCTCTCCTGTTTTCATGTTTTTAATTGTTAGCACGTTATTGGCTAACTCTTCACTCCCAACAATTATAGTAGTTGGAATTTGTTTACTATCCGCATACTTCATCTGTTTTTTCAGCTTTGCTGCATCCGGATATACTTCTACGTTTATACCTTTATTTCTTAGCTTAGATGCAATAGTAAAAACAAAACGCTCTTCTGCAGCACCAAAGTTTAAAAACAAAATTTGTGTGGTTTCATTTTCAATGATTGGAAATAATTTCAATTCCTCTAACACATCATAAATACGATCAGCACCAAATGAAATACCAACTCCGGAAACATCTTTTAATCCAAAAATACCTGTCAAGTCATCATAACGACCTCCACCACAAATACTACCAATACTTACATTATTAGCCTTCACTTCAAAAATAGCTCCTGTATAATAGTTTAAGCCTCTCGCTAAAGTAACATCTAAATCAAGGTCGGCTGTTTGTAAACCTACAGACTTGATGTAATCTAACACATACTCTAACTCTGCAATTCCTTTCATTCCTATTTCAGAAGATGCAAGAAAAACCTTTAGAGTCGCTAGTTTTTCAGAATTATCACCAGATAAATCAAACAATGGATCTAATTTTTTAATGGCTTCAGGCGTTACACCTCTTTCCACTAATTCTTCGAGAACCTTTTCCTTTCCAATTTTATCTAACTTATCGATAGCTACAGTAATGTTAATCAACTGCTCCGGCTGACCAATCACTTCTGCTATTCCACTTAACACCTTTCTATTGTTCAATTTAATGGAGAAAGACGGAATGTTCAATTTGGTTAAAACTTGATCAAAAATATGAATCAATTCAACTTCATGAATAAGTGCATCCGAGCCAACTACATCGGCATCGCATTGATAAAACTCACGGTATCTACCTCTTTGTGGGCGATCTGCACGCCAAACTGGTTGAATCTGATATCTTTTAAAAGGAAACGTAATTTCATTTTGATGTTGAACCACATAGCGTGCAAAAGGAACCGTTAAGTCATAACGAAGCGCCTTTTCAGAAATACTTTTGGTTATTTTTTGGCTGTCTTTCGTCTCTAACGCAGATTGATCAGCTTTTGATAAAAAATCCCCACTATTGAGTACTTTAAAAATCAAACGATCTCCCTCATCACCGTATTTTCCGGTCAATGTTTCCATATTTTCCATTGAAGGTGTTTCTATTGGCATATAGCCATACCGCTGAAAAACAGTCTTTATAGTATCGAAAATATAGTTTCTACGCACCATTTCTAGTGGTGAAAAATCACGCGTTCCTTTTGGAATCCCTAATCCTTTGCCCATGCTCAAATGTTAATTCTGCGCTAAATTACACACTGCACCTCGATTGCTCAAATAAAAACGGGTTTGTCCACTCCAAAACCGCTAAATTTGCAAAAAAAACAGAAAATGGGGCAATTAGTAGAAATTGGAAAACTGTTTGGTAAACTAGGATTAGTCGCTTTCGGCGGACCGGCTGCTCACATCGGTATGATGGAGGAAGAAGTAGTGAACAAACGAAACTGGATGGATCGGCAACATTTTCTGGATATGGTGGGCGCTACCAACTTAATTCCGGGACCTAATTCTACTGAAATGGCGATGCATTGCGGATTTCATAGAGGAGGCGTTGCCGGGTTATTCGTTGCTGGTGCTGCATTTATCTTACCTGCCACTATCCTTACGGTAATTCTTGCGGTTTTTTATACCGAATATGGTTCTGTACCAGCTATTGAACCTTTCTTTTACGGAATACAGGCTGCTGTTTTATGCATAATTCTAAATGCCGTTTTTAAGTTAGGAAATAAAGCAATTAAAGATAATAGCCAATTGGCTCTAGCATTCTTTGTAGTGGGTTTTAGCATTTTCGGACTAAGTGAGGTTATTGCCATTTTAGGAGCAGGCTTAATTGGATTGCTTTTTGCAGGTTTTCGACAACAAGAGGCTTCAAAAGGTGGGAGAAAATTTTTGCCTCTTTTAATTCCTGCAACTGCCTCTGCAGGTGCAGGCGCGATTACTTCTCTCGGTATCTTCTGGACTTTCTTGAAAATTGGTGCAATCCTTTTTGGAAGTGGCTATGTATTGATTGCTTATTTAGATGCAGAATTAGTAGAACGATTAGGATGGTTAACTAAAACAGAATTATTAGACGCGGTGGCTATTGGTCAATTTACTCCTGGACCAGTTTTATCAACTGCTAGTTTTATCGGATACTTTTTACATGGGTATAAAGGAGCATTAATGGCTACTGCGGGAATATTCCTTCCGTCCTTTCTATTTGTTTGGTTGCTTAACCCAATGATTCCAAAACTACGAGCTTCAAAATTAGCTAGTGCATTTTTAGATGCTGTAAACGTAGGTGCTGTAGGCGTGATGTTTGCCGTAGTTTTACAATTAGGAACAGATATTTTTACTGATTGGAAAACAATTACAGTAGCAGTTTTAACAGCATTAATCTACTTTGGATTTAAACAAAAAAATGCAGTTCTAATAGTAGTTATAGGAGCTGTTGCTGGTTATGGTCTTCATCTATTGCCTTTCTAATGAATAAACGCATAAAATACTTAATAGAGGACCTAAAAGACATGCCTACACGTAATTGGTTTGCCTTATTGGTGGTGCTTTGTATATTGTACATTATGTTTTTTAAGGATTGATTGGTCATCTTGTTGATCTATAAAATCAACAAAGGCCGAAAAATATCAAAATATATATAGAACTACATCTGCTAGAAACCAAAATTGGGATTATAGATGGGATGCAGCCTATTTTATAACAATCTGTACTAAAGATAGAGCGCACTATTTCGGTGAAATAGTTGATGGAAAAATGAATTTATCAGGTACCGGTGTTATTGCTGATTTACTGTGGCATGAAATAAAGAATCATGCGAAAAATATTGAATTGGGCGAATTTATCGTGATGTCGAATTACATTCATGGAATTTTGATATTGGATGATAATAATATACCTTATGAAGAGCCAAGGCATGCCTTGGCTCTTCAGTTTGGGGCATGCCTTGTGTCTTCGGGGTTGGGAATGCCTTGTCTCTTCGATATTGGGTCATACAATGTCTGTTCCTTAATGGAAATACCTTGGCAATCAAATTCCAAATTAAACAAATTGCAATACCTTCGTAATTAAAAACCCAACCAATCGATTCCATATAAAAAATGAACGCCCATCTTCTTTTCAATTTTAAAAATGATATAAATCAGTGTGCTATCCCTAAATCACTTAATAACCCTTTTGGCAAAAACATTCCTGAAATAGCAAAAATAGCAGCAGCCGAATTTCAAGAATACATTAAAGAGGAATCTAATAATTGGAACTACGATTTTACTTCCAAAAAAGGAAAAATGTTTGGGGTTTTAGTGGTTCAATTAGCCAATAATAAACTAGCATACTTAGGAGCTGTTTCCGGAAAATTAGAAATGCCCAAATCCTTAGAAAGGATTGTTCCATCTGTATTTAATGAAGCTACAGATGATTACTTTATTAATAAAGGGATGGAAGAATTAACCCGACTTAGCAACAAAATAGAATCCATTAAATCTTTAAAAGAACTAACAGTATTAAAGGAGGAGCGAAAAAACCATTCCTTAGCGCTTCAAAAGCAACTATTTGAGAATTACTTCTTCCTAAATATTAAAGGAAAAACTAAAAATGTATTGGATATATTTACAGAAGCTGATCATGGCAAACCGCCGTCAGCAGCAGGAGAATGCGCAGCTCCCAAGTTATTGAATTATGCAATTAAACATCAATTAAAACCTGTTGCACTAGCTGAATTTTGGTGGGGAAATTCCGTAAAAACAAATGATCGAGAGCATCTAGTTTTTTATCCTGCTTGCAAGGATAAGTGCCGGCCTATTTTGGAGTATATGTTAGATGATAAGGAGTTATGGAATGAATAAGCTTAATAAGTAAAACGTTAGCTTTTCCATTAAAACAATACCTTAGAAGCAACTATTAATCCATATAGATTGATTAGCTGTAATATTTTCAGCTTCAACCCAATTAGTACAGTTTAATAAAAGTAGCTACCAACGACTAAAGTGACATTGAAAGCTGTATACCAAATATTTTCAACTAAAATACTCATTCTAAACAATTAATGATCAATTGCCTTTAGAATAGAACTAGAAACCACAAGATACAGGTTTACTTTTCCATTTTAATTACAAAATTGTCAGCTCTTAATAGTTAAAAAGTTCCATTTAATTCTCAACTTATTAATTTTTCTAAAATTTATAGCTAAAACAATGAAAAAAGAATAATATTTTTTCAATTTGCAAATAATTTATTTTCAGATATTTATATTGAAAATTAAACCACCTTACACTTTTTTGTTTAATATATTTTAAAAAAGATTAAACACAATAAAAAAAATGTTGTTTATTAAAAAAAATTAAAACATTAAAACTATGGAACATTTAACAATTGCTAGTGACAATTATGTTGCTTTTACGTTTTTTATCGGAACAATGGCTATGATGGCCGCATCAGTTTTTTTCTTTCTAGAGTTAAATAACACTTCTAAACAGTGGAGAACATCCGTGCTCGTTTCGGGCTTAATAACTTTTATCGCAGCAGTCCATTACTACTACATGAGAAGTTATAACCTAGAAACAGGTGACTCACCAACCTTTTTCCGTTATGTTGATTGGATCTTAACAGTACCATTAATGTGCGTGGAGTTTTACTTAATCACCAAAAAAGCAGGTGCAAAAATCGGTTTGCTATGGAAATTAATATTCGCATCATTAGTGATGTTGGTTACCGGTTATATAGGTGAAGTATTAGATAGAGATGGCAGTGTACTTTGGGGTGTAATATCAGGTATTGCTTATTTCTACATCGTATACTTAGTATGGTTTGGAGAGGTTTCAAAGTTGGCTCAATCAGCAGGACCACAAGTGGCAAAAGCTACAAAAGTTCTTGGTTGGTTTGTGTTAGTTGGATGGGCAATTTATCCTTTAGGATATATTTTAGGAACACCAGGAGGATTGTTTGGAATTCAGTTGGTACAAGATACTGCTGCAGCGCTTAATGCAATGGATATTGTTTATAATATAGCTGATGCGATTAACAAAATCGGATTTGGTTTAGTGATTTATGCATTGAGTAGAACTGATGATTCTACCGTTAAAGCATAAGACTATTTAACGTTAATGAAAGGGATGATAGTTTTTAAATTATCATCCTTTTTTATTTACTAGGTTTAATTAAAGACAAATGAAAGAATCCTCTAAATTAACCAATCATTTAAATTATGATTTCCTATTTATAGGTTTAGGGGCAGCTAATAGCTTGTTAATTTTAAGTCTTTATAAAAACAAACTGCTTGAGGGTAAAAACATAGCCATTATCGATCCAAGTAAAAAATTAACTGATGATAAAACTTTCTGTTTCTGGTCAACAAAAGAAGAACTTCATGAATTGAATATTGAAGAGCTAGTTAGTCATAGTTGGGATCATATTGAGATTAAAGAAATAACCAAACAAAACATAAATCCCCTTAAATATCAACATATAAAAGGAGTAGACCTTTCTACTAAAACTAAGGAAATATTATCTTTAAATGAGGTAACCTTTTATCGCTCTCCTATGAACGGGACTCCAAATATAACGTTGGATTACTGCGAATTAAAATTTAAAGACCTACTAATTCGTTCAACCTACGTATTCGATAGTCGCCCCCCCTCCTTCTCTCCTCTACAAAAAAATCAAAGTCATTTGTTTCAATCTTTTTTAGGCTGGAAAATCAAAACTTCTAAAGCCGTATTTGATACTGCCTCAATGACTATGATGGATTTTAAAATCGATCAAAATAATTCTACACAATTTATTTATATTCTTCCTTTTGAAAAGAATTCCGCACTAATTGAACTAACCCGGTTTGGTCAAGAAAAATTAACCGAAAAAGAAGCTGCTGCTATTCTGCAAAATTACATCCAACAACTTGATGATAATTTCGAAATCACCGAACATGAATTAGGTATAATTCCAATGTCTACTGCAATGCTAAACGTAGATAATTATGGTAATAATTGGATTAATATGGGGGCACGTGCCAACCAGCTCAAATGTACTACCGGCTATGCTTTTCATGCAATGGCGGAAGATGCCATACAACAAATGGAAGCCATAAAGGCTAATAAGTTAACAACCAGAAAACCAAACAAGAGGCGTTTCTACTTTTATGACCGACTACTTCTAAAAATACTAAGTAAAACGCCGAAACATGGTAAAAATATCTTTGAAACCCTCTTTGAAAAAGTACCTGCACCTACTGTTCTTAAGTTTATGAGAGAGAAAACGAACTTTAAAGAAGAAGTATTCCTTTTTTCTAAATTACCTAAGAAATTATTCATTAAAGCAGCAATAAAAGATACTCTTCACCGAACTAATGCCTTACCTATTCTAGCATTGCCTTTTATTTTTACAGTCCTTGCTCTTATACTTTCGTTTTATCATCTTGAATTTATTTCTTGGGGTATTTTGGCTATCGGATTTTTATCTGTTGGGTTAGCTCATGGAGCATTAGATCACCTCACTGGTAAAGAGATTACAACTAAAAAACAGTTACTCTACTTTGTAATGAATTATTTACTTAAAGGCTTCCTCTTCGCTTTGGTTTGGTGGCTTTCCTCTGATATAGCTTTAGCTTTATTCATCCTTTACTCAGCATGGCACTTTGGTCAAGCTGATTTTAAAGAATGGAATTTTAATTCAAATGGGTTCTCTTTCCTTTGGGGAATAGTTGTATTAATGATGATTCTATTTTTCCATACCAAGGAATTAATTGTCATTCTGCAACAAATTCCAAATCTATCCTCAGTTAAATTTATAAAAACTTTATCTAGTGAGTTTATTTTAAGCATACAACTCTTAACGGTTACCACTGGGCTGTTTTTGTCTTATAGAAAAGAATCAACTAACCTATTATTGACATTAGTTTATCTATTACTAGCAAGTAAACTATCTCTACTGTTATCATTTGGAATATATTTTGTGGGACAGCACAGTTTAACAGGTTGGCGACATCTTTCTGTAGGGCTTAATAAAAGCTCCTCTAATATGTGGAAAAACGCCTTTCCATTTACTTTAGGCGGTTTATCTATTATTATCTATTTCCTCTTTTTTATGGGTGAAAACTATACAGGTATTTTTTTCATTATTCTATCCTGCTTGAGCTTGCCTCATGTTTTTAGCATGCACCATTTTTATAAACTATTCCGAAAAAAGAACAATATCATTAATTAATCAATTACCTAAACTTAAATTCTTGGCTCACTTTCTCAATTGATTATAAAACGGTTCGCTCAATTCATATTTTGCCATTAGACTTAACATCCTCTTTTTACTTTTTAGAAAGAAATTTCTACTATCGATATTCCATTTGTACTTAATAATCCATTTCATAAATCCATACCAGAAACAGCCAATATAGAGCGAAAGAGTTTCAAGAGTATATTAGATTACAATCAGAAAAATGGGATTATAACTTTAAAGTTCTGAAATGTAAATCTTTTTAAGGTGGGGGAATAGTAGTTTAAAGAGTAGATAACACCCTAGCGTATTTGGGACTAATTCCGGTAATTTAAATGACTTGAAACAAATGATCGAGAGCTTCTATTTTTTATCCGGCTTGTAAGGAAA
>TARA_R110002049_G_scaffold18043_4_pt1 | contig 10395 bp, 6 predicted proteins | sample TARA_R110002049 | Tara Oceans TARA_R110002049 (sample SAMEA4396941) | marine metagenome | biome: Polar Biome; feature: [SRF] surface water layer (ENVO:00010504); material: water (ENVO:00002006), including particulate matter (ENVO:01000060) such as... | depth 5 m
CGAACAAACCCCAATTTATGCTTTATTAGATAGCGAAGTAGTTATTGTAACAAATGATGCAGGCTATAAGGAATATGGTGGTTTAATTGTTTTAAAACACGTTATTAAAGATTTAGAGTTTTATACCCTCTACGGACATTTATCCATTGAGAGCATAAATAAACTCAATATAGGTGACACCATAAAAAAAGGTGAAGAAATAGCAAAACTTGGTAACCCCTTAGAAAATGGAAATTGGGCACCTCATCTTCATTTTCAAATCATGCTGTCACTATTAAATTATAAAAACGATTTTCCGGGAGTTGCCTATTATAGGCAAATTGATGTTTGGAAAAGTATGTGTCCAGACCCAAATTTACTTTTTAGAAACAAAAATCTTCAACATAAAAAAGGAAAATCAAACACTAACTTAATTAACTACAGACAACAGCATTTAGGCAAAAGTTTAAGTCTGCAATACAAAACACCTCTTAAAATAGTTCGTGGTTCTGGTCAATATTTAATCGATCAAAATGGGCAAAAGTATTTAGACACGGTGAATAATGTGGCCCATGTTGGCCACGAACACCCAAAAGTTGTAAAAGCTGGGCAAAATCAAATGGCAGTATTGAATACCAATTCGCGGTATTTACATGAAAACATAAATAATCTCGCAGCTGAACTTATTAAAACCTTACCCCCAGAATTGAGCGTTTTACATTTTGCAAACTCGGGAAGTGAGGCCAATGAACTCGCAATCAGGATGGCGAAAGCATACACTAACGAACAAGATATCATAGCATCCGAAGTAGGTTACCACGGAAACACAAATATTTGTGTAGATATTAGTTCGTATAAATTTGATGGCAAAGGAGGTAAAGGCGCACCCGAACACACCCATATATTTCCCTTACCAAATAGTTTTAGAGGAAAATTTCGAGGCGAAAATACGGGAACACTTTACGCCAAAGAAGTAAAAAAACAAATTGATACCATTTATAAAAAAGAGCGCGGTGTTGCTGCATTTATTATTGAACCCATAATAAGCTGCGGCGGACAAATAGAATTACCTGAAAACTTTTTAAAAGAAGCCTATAAACACATTAGAAAAGCAGGTGGTATTTGCATTTCAGATGAAGTACAAACAGGTTGTGGGCGTATGGGAAAAACCTTTTGGGGGTTTCAACTTCATGACGTTATTCCAGATATTGTTACCATAGGGAAACCAATTGGCAATGGCCATCCGTTAGCTGCCGTAGCTTGCACGCCAGAGGTTGCCAGCGCTTTTGCAAACGGCATGGAGTATTTTAATACCTTTGGCGGAAATCCAGTATCTTGTGCTATTGGTATCGAAGTTCTGCAAACTGTAAAACGTGAAAAACTTCAAGAAAATGCTCTTAGTGTTGGCTGTTTTTTAAAAGAAGAATTGCTTAAATTATCAAAAGAATTTCCTATTATTGGTGATGTTCGTGGGCAAGGATTTTTTCTTGGCATAGAATTAGTAGATGGACACATGAATCCGCTTGCGGCACAAACTGAATATTTGGCCAATAGAATGAAAGATTATGGTATTTTGATGAGTACCGATGGACCAGACCATAATGTTTTAAAAATTAAACCGCCCATGGTGTTTACTAAAGAAAATGCGAAGGAACTAATTCATTATTTGAAGAAAATTTTTGCCGAAGATTTTATGTTATCTTATCACTCAAAATAAATTAAGAAAATGAAGAAACTAATTTTATTACTTTGTATTATATCTGCTTTTAATAGTTTTTCTCAAAACGAAGAAAAAGATAAAAAGGCGATTCATAAAGTTTTAAAAGCGCAACGCATCGCTTGGTCTAAAAATAATATTGAGGAATTTATGGAAGGCTACTGGAAAAGTGATTCTTTAAAATTTTACGGAGCAAACGGTGTTACCTATGGTTGGGATGGTACTTTAGAACGCTACCAAAAAGCATACCCAACAAAAGACCATACGGGAACACTAAGTTTCAAAATAAACGAAATTTCTAAAATAAGTGATGATGCTTATTATGTTTTAGGTGAATATCATTTAAAACGTGAGGTTGGAAATGCGGATGGTATTTTCATGATTATTTTCAAAAATATTGACGGCGAATGGAAAATTATTGCGGATACGTCTTGTTAAACTTAACTTCAAAACTTTCGGTCCACATGAAAAGCCTCTAAATCTAATGACGCTTTTTTAGTTGAAACAATTTCAGATACCAACTTCCCTGTTGCTGACCCCATACTCCAGCCCAACATAGCGTGCCCAGTTGCTATAGTTAAATTTAGGCATTTTACAGATTTTCCAATATAAGGCAACCCATCGGGAGACACCGGACGCAACCCTGAAGCGGCTTGACCTTTTTCTTCGTTACTTACACTTATTTCAGGATAATATTTGGTAACAGCATTGGCTATGGCTTCAACCCTTACTTTATTGATATCCTGATTAATGCCAGCTATTTCCATAGTGCCAGCAAAACGTGTAAAACCATGCATTGGTGTTATCGCTACTTTTGCTTCGCTTAAAATGGCAGGAATGGTTATTCCCGTTTCTCTTTTGCTGTTTATTCTATAGCCCTTGCCTGCTTGAACAAGTAAATTAATTCCTATTTTTTTACTTAAAATTGGCGTCCAGGAACCTGCAGTCAAAACAAATTCATCAGCGTTGTGTGTTTGTTTATCTGTTTCAATAGAAATGATTTTCCTGTTATCGACTTCTAAATCAGTTACCTTTTCATTTGTAAAAAACAGAGCCCCAGCTTGTTTTAAATACGCCTTCATATCGGCCATAAATTCATGAGGTGTCATATGTGAGTCGCTTTTAAAATAGGTAGCGCCTTTTACGTTAAAACTGACATTTGGTTCTAGTTTTTTCAATGCATCTAAACTCACTTCAGAAACATCTAAACCATGTTGTTTTGCCAGATGTGCTACTTCAATTTCCTGTTCAAGCATTTTATCCGTTTTGCAAAGCATTAACAAGCCCTTTTTTTCATAATGGCAGGTAAACTTTTCATCTTGTTTAATACTATCATAAAGTTCTTGACTTAAAAGTGTAATATCTTTAATAACAGGAATGGCTTTATTAACATGTTTTGCATTGCATGATTTATTAAACGCCCAAGTCCATTTTAAAAAGTCAGGATCTAACCGTGGTTTTATATACAGCGGACTCGATTTATCGAACATCCATTTAAGTCCTTTTTTCATAACTCCAGGTGCTGATAAAGGAATAATATGACTAGGTGATAAATAACCTGCGTTAACATAAGACGCTCCAGCATCTAAATTTGACTGATCAATTATAGAAACCTGATGGCCTTCTTTTTGAAGGTAATAGGCAGAACATAAACCTATGATACCGCCCCCTATAACAATTACATTTTTACTCATTAATTTTTAAACTAAAGTCCCATATGGGCTTTACACCCAAAAGATGTTCAACAAAATAATTCCAACGTTTTTTAATAAAATAATCGCGATGCTTCCCAGTATAACCGTGTCGTTGGCTTGGAAGTATCAATAAATCAAATTCTTTATCGGCATTTACCAAAGCTTCCGCAAATTTAAAGGTTGCCGAAGGGTTTACATTATCATCCAATCCACCATGAACCAATAATAATTTTCCTTTTAAGTTTTTAGCATTAGTTATGTTTGAAGCTTCCTCATAAGTATCATCTACTGGCCAACCTTGATACATTTCAGGCCACCACGCTTTTTCCATTCTAAAATCATGATCGCCAGAACTGGCTACGCCTACCTTATAAAAATCCGGAAATGCTATCATAGCCCTTCCTGTATCATATCCTCCGGCTGAATGCCCAAAAATCCCAACTCTATTTACATCTATCCAGCTATATTTTTTTCCGAGATACTTTATCGCTAAAACATGGTCTTCCAAATTATTACCCATATTTTTATATGAGTGGTTAAGAAATTCCTTTGAACGCCCCGAAGTACCTAAACCATCAACTTGCATAACGATAAAGCCTAATTCTGATAGCGATTGGTTATAAAATCCAACATTAAAAGATTTTGGAAATCGTTGCGTATGCGGTCCGGTATAAGTAGCATCAATAATTGGATATGATTTTGAAGCATCAAAGTTTGTAGGTTTCCAAATGGCTCCGTAAATAGTGGTTTTACCATCTTTAGCTTTAAGCTGAAAAACCTCAGGTGCTTCCCATCCTTTTGATATAAATTCGGAAATATCTGCTTGGGTTAATTCGGTTAAAACCTTACCGTTTTTCGAATCTCTTAAAACTGTTTTTGTAGGGATGTTAACTGTTGAATAATTATCTACAAAATATTTTCCGTCTTTTGAAAACGATACTTGATGATGCCCTTTTTTAGGAGTTAGCAATGTTACTTTTCCTTTTAAAGTTATCTTATATAACAGTTGATGGTATGGATTTACACCCGCCTCTTTCCCTGAGGCTAAAAAGTAAATAATACCATTACCCTCATTAATATAGCTTATGTCGTTTATGTGATAATTTCCGTTGGTTAAAGGTGTTGTTTTATTCGTTTTTAGATCTAAACTGTACAATTGCCGCCAACCACTTCTTTCAGAAAGAAATATAATCTTTCCTTTTTCTTCTAAAGCAAAATATGCAAAATTATCAATATTTGTATCGCTGGTTTCGTGTATTAAGGTACGTTCGGTATTGGTATTTAAATTAACCTCTTTTACAAATTCATTTTTAAAACCCCGTGTTTTATAATTAGCAAAGATAACCCCTGACTTTTCAGACCATCGAATTGAAACCGAGTTAATATGCGTATTCTTTGGAAGCCCTGTTTTTACTTCCTGTTTAGTCTCAATATTGTAAAAAACCGGCTGTATATGCACCAGGGCTGTATCACCCGGAGAACCCCTATAATAAGATAAAAGTTTAGGTTTGTACAACGAATCTATGCTCCAGTCAAGCAAATACATTTTTTCTGCATTTTGTAAATCAATCACATTTGCAGCTAACCATTTTGAGTCTTCAGACCAGTTAACAGAAAAATGTTTTGGGCGTTCGCTATTTTCGCCTTCCATTTTATCGTACCAACCGTAATAACTGGCGTACTCGTAATTCTTTTTACCATCAAAACTTAATTGATATTCCTTTTCGGTTTCTGTATATTTTATATAAAGATTATAATCTTTTGAATAAGCAAGCCATTTACCATTTGGTGATTTACTTTCAAATTCATTTTCAGGTTCTTTCTTCTTTTCTTCTTTAAGTTGAAGTTCGTATGAATTTAAATTCAAAATATACGCCTTCCCTAAAGCTTCAAAAGATAAATTTTCTTTATCATCAAATTCAATTTTTGAAAGCGAAAGATTATTGGATTCAACTTCTTTTTGAGAAAATTCAGATAAAGCACTTGCTAACTTTTCATGATTAAATAATAGTGCGACTTTGTAATCATTAAAACCAACTTTCTTGTATGTTTTTCCTTCTTTTGAATAATCAATAAACCAAAGTCCCGAAGTATTTTCAAACCAATTTACTTCTGTGTTTAGATTAAAAACCGTTTTGTTATAGCTATTTCCATAAGTAAAACTTACTGCTCTATTGTAATCTTTTAAAGTTAAGTTTTGGGAATAACTTGTAAAAAAAACTAAACTTAGAGCATAAACCAAAAAACTAAAATATTTCATACTGATTCTTTTTATGAGATCCTGAAAATAAATTCAGGATGATTTAGATTCTAAAAATCAAATCACCTGAAAACCATGCGCATACGGGTCGTCCTCGTCGTCAATTATAATCGTGTTATAACCAAATACTTTTGCCCAACCTTGAATACTTGGAACAATAGCAGGCATTCCATATAAGGTAGTTTCTTCTTCAATACGGCCTATAAACTTACTGCCCATAAAACTTTCATGAATGAAATCTTCTCCTTTTTTAAGGGTTTCCTTGGCGTATCGTTGCGCCATGACTGCCGATGTTCCTGTTCCGCAAGGACTTCTATCAATAGCTTTATCGCCATAAAAAACAGCATTTCTAGCAGAAGAAGTCTTATCTATTGGTTTCCCTGTCCATAACACATGCGACACATCCCGTATCGTTTCATTTTCAGGGTGAATAAACCTATTTGGATATTTTTGATTGATGCGTTGCCGAACCACCTGAGAATACTGAATAATTTGTCCCGCTGAAAAATCATGAACTCCCGAAAAATTTTTCTGAGAATCTATAATAGCGTAATAATTCCCGCCGTAAGATACATCAAAAGTTAACTCGCCTAATTCAGGACAATCTATTTTTAATTCTTCAGCAGCTAAATAGCTTTTTACGTTGATTAAACGCACCCAATCTACTTTCTTCCCTGTTTGCTGATAGTCAATTTCCACCAAACCAGCAGGCGCTTCCATTCTAATTTTTCCTGGAATTTGGGGTGTTACCAACCCCTCTTCAATGGCAATGGTAATGGTACCTATGGTACCATGGCCACACATAGGCAAACAGCCTGAAGTTTCAATAAACAAGATAGCAAAATCGTTTTCAGGATTATGTGGCGGATACAAAATACTGCCACTCATCATATCGTGTCCGCGAGGTTCAAACATTAAACCTTTTCGAATCCAATCATATTCTTTTAAAAAATGTTGGCGTTTTTCACTCATGTTCGCTCCTATTAATTTAGGAACTCCAGTAGTAACAACCCTGACTGGATTTCCGCAAGTGTGTGCATCTATGCAAGCAAATTTTGTTCTACTCATTTATTATTTATATTGATTGCACACCCTCCTTAATCCTCCCTCAAGGGAGGAATCCATCTATTAATCTTAGGGAGTTCCCTCCTTGAGGAGGGTTAAGGAGGTGTTATCATTCATTTAATTTCTTCTCAATATAAGCATCCATGCGTTTTTCCATAATGGCGAGTGTCACAGTGCCTTCTTCGAGAATTACCTCATGAAATTCGCGAATATCAAATTTTTCTCCTAAAGTTTCTTCAGCTTTTTTACGGAGTTCTCTTATTTTGATTTCTCCAATTTTGTATGATAATGCTTGTCCTGGCCAAGAAATATAACGATCTGTTTCCGTCGTTACTTCATGAATGGACAAGGCTGTATTTTTAGCCATATAATCAAGCATTTGCTGTCTTGTCCAGCCTTTTGCATGCACTCCGGTATCAACAACCAATCTACAGGCTCGCCACATTTCATACGTTAACTGCCCAAATTTTTCGTAAGGTGTTGTGTAAATACCCATTTCTTCTGCTAAATATTCTGAATACAATCCCCAACCTTCGCCATAAGCTGATAAATATAATCCTCTTCGAAAAGCAGGAATTGTTTTTGGCAACTCGTTATTCAGTGAGATTTGCAAATGATGCCCTGGAACAGCCTCGTGTGCTGTTAAAGCTGGAATTGTGTATAAGGTCCTGCTTGGCAAATTGTAAGTGTTTACCCAATAAAATCCAGCGGTTGTTTCACTATCAGACCTTGAATATCTGCCTCCTGTAAAATTAGGAGCAAGATCTGCAGGTACAGGAACAACTCCATAAGGTTTTCGTGGCAATGTCTTAAAGAACTTTGGCAATTCGGCATCAATCCTTTTGGCTATATCACGTGCAAACATTAACAGCTCTTTTGCTGTTTTTGGGTAAAATTGTTCGTCTGTACGAAGAAATTTTAAAAAGTCTGCAAAACTTCCTTGAAATCCTAATTCGTCAATAATGGTTTGCATGTCTGCTTTGATTCTTGCCACTTCACTAAGCCCAATTTGATGAATATCATCAGCTGTAAACGTTGTGCTTGTTGTATAATAATTGATCCTGTTTTGATAAAATTCTTTCCCATTTGGAATGGTTGATATACCCAAACCTTTTCTTGTATTTGGAAAATAGTCTTCTTCAAAATAGTCTTTAATTTTTTTATATTGATCTACTGCATTTTTTTGAATACTAACCTTTGCTACCTTGACAATAGAATCTTTTAATGCATTTGAAAATGATTCTGGAAGGTTGAGAAACGGCTTATAAAATTCACTTTTAGTGACATCGGAAACTATGTGTTTATCATAAGTAATTTCATAATTATTAAAAACTGCTCTTGGTTGCGCCATGCCTTCTTTTATCGCTGCTCTTAACAAGTTTAAATTATAATTAACTATTTGTGGCATTTTATCAAGTTGTTCTAAATACTCAATGACTTGTTCTTTCTTTTTAAACGTCTTATTTGCAATCCTACTTAAATTTAAATGAAAAGCATTTTCGTTTGTAATGGTATTCAAGTACGTTTTATAGGTATGTGTGTCAATTTTATCCTGTAATACAAACAGCAATAATTCTCTTGAAATTTGTTCGGTCTCAGATAGGCCTTCAACAGCAACCATTTTTAATTCTTCTTTGAGTGCTTTGGAAAAATCAGCTTCAGCTCGATAATATTTTACTGTGTTTTCCACGGATTCATTTCTCTCAAAATCATAATCCCTTTCTGCTTCATATTTTGTAATAATATCATTTAATTTATCAGAATTTGCTACCTGTTTAAAAGATAGAACTCCTAAAAAAACAAGCACAACTAAATAATTGAGAACTTTCATAAATATTCTTTTTATTATTAAATTTTTTGACTTGTAAGTTTTCCATTTACGGTTCTCAAAATCTCTAACGGGTTTTCGTTTTTTAATTCATCTGGAAGTAAATTATTTGGCCAATCTTGATAGCTAAAAGGACGCACCCATCTTTTAATTGAATCTACGCCAACCGCTGTAAATCTAGAATCAGTAGATGCTGGATAGGGGCCACCATGCTGCATTGACGGACATACCTCAACCCCAGTTGGCACACCATTAAAAATAATACGCCCCACTCTACCTTGTAAGGCATTAACAATACCTGAATATTCTGCTATTTCATTGTCATCAGAAATTATTGTTCCTGTTAATTGACCTTCTAAATTAGAAATTATGGTTTCTAATTGCGCTTTATTTTCGCATTGAACAACCAATGAAAATGGTCCAAAAACTTCGTGATGTAATGTCGGATTATTTAAAAAAGTATCGCCTTCAACAGTTGTTACAACTTGTCTTCCATAATTTGCTTCTATAGCATCTTCGTAACCCGATAATACTTTCAATCCATTTTGAGATAGAGCTTTTGCCTTATTGGTTTCGTATGCTCTCGCAATATTTGGATGCAACATGCAAGAAGGTTCAATCTTTACAATTTCTTCTGCTAAAACAGTAACAAAATTTGTTAGTCCGTCAGACTTTAAGCCTAAAATCAATCCGGGGTTTGTGCAAAACTGCCCCGCTCCTAGGGTTATTGAGCCAGCGTATGTTTTAGCAATGGCTTCTGCCCTATTTTTTAGTGATTTTGGAAATAAAACTACGGGATTAACACTTCCCATTTCAGCAAATACCGGGATGGGTTCTTTACGTTTTGCAGCTAAATCAAATAATGCCCTTCCGCCTTTAATACTTCCTGTAAAACCTACGGCTTTAACTTTTGGATGCTGCACTAAAGCTTGACCAACTTCTATACCACTACTATTTAAATTTGAAAAAACACCATTTGGCATTTCTGTTTTTCCAGCAGCTTTAATAACTGCTGATGCCACCAATTCGCCAGTACCAGCATGCATAGGATGCGATTTTACAATGACGGGGCAACCTGCTGCTAATGCCGCAGCTGTATCGCCTCCCGCTGTTGAAAATGCCAGCGGAAAATTTGATGCGCCAAAAACTACAACTGGTCCCAATGCCATATTCATTTTTCTTAAATCTACTTTTGGAAGTGGTTGTCGTTCTGGTTGTGCTGTGTCAATAGATGCCTCTACCCAATTTCCCTCTTCAATATGGTTTGCAAAAGCGCGTAATTGTCCTAATGTTCTGCCACGTTCTCCCATGGCTCTCCCATTTGGCAAGCCACTTTCAGATGAATAGACTTCTAATAATTGATTGCCCAACCCTTCAATTTCATCGGCAATAGCTCTTAGGAATTCTGCTTTTTTTACTCCTGATATTTTGGAATACACTTTAAAAGCCTCTGCAGCTAATTCTGCTGCTTGATTTACTTCATCAGCAGATGCTTCTGTAATTCCCCATGGGCTCTCAGTATTCAATAAAGGATTAAATGTTTTAAACGTTTTGTTTCCTTTTGCTGATAATTGATTGCCTATATAATTTTTTCCTGTTACCATTCCTCACTTAATCCCTCCAAAGGAGGGACGTTTTTAATTATTAATTCTTTTTATATATGTCTTCATATCAACTGGTTTGTGTTAAGGATTGCAGCGGCATCCTTTTGCTTTTTTGCAAAAGATATAGCGAAAAGCCTGACCGCTTTTTTGGAAGCGGTAACACCCAAATTATTTATACTAAAGCAGCTAAGATTCTGTTTAAAATTTCGTCAATTATTTTTTTATGCCTCTTTTTGCGCATTATTTCG
>TARA_R110002049_G_scaffold64776_2_pt1 | contig 10389 bp, 4 predicted proteins | sample TARA_R110002049 | Tara Oceans TARA_R110002049 (sample SAMEA4396941) | marine metagenome | biome: Polar Biome; feature: [SRF] surface water layer (ENVO:00010504); material: water (ENVO:00002006), including particulate matter (ENVO:01000060) such as... | depth 5 m
TAAACTATCCTCTGATCAAAGAACGTTCTCATGGGGAACTAATGACAGGAAGTTAATGACTGTACCTTTTGATGAGCATCCATACTCAGCCTTAGCCCAGTGGTTTAAGACTGATGAAGGAATGGAGATATACTCCAATATAGAAAAACGATTACAATAATAATCAATGGTGATGCAACTGCCCTTCGGGGTGGTTGCAAAACTACAAAAAAAGAATTATGGCAATAAGTGCAGATACAGTATATCAAAGAGTTTTAGCTCTCGCTAACAAAGAGCAAAGAGGTTATATAACACCTCAGGAATTCAACTTATTGGCAAACCAGGCTCAGATGACTATATTTGAGTCTTACTTTTTCTCTAAAAACTTAAGAGACAGACAAGAACCAGACAGGTCTAACGAAGTTGATGAAACTGATATAAGTGAATTACTTGATCGCAAGCTAGCTCCGTTTCAATCTTACGAAGCTGTAACAAGCGGTCACACGTTCCCAACTACTGTTGATGTTAGTGGCGCTGACTATGACGTGTTCCAAACAGGTATGGTTTTGCTTGGTGATGAACCTTGCCAAAAGGTATCTATGCACGACGCGCAGCGGCTTAAGAAGTCTATAAGACACATGGCTACTACCGCCGGTCAAGCACCGTTTTACACAAACAACAGAGTTAGCATGCGTGACATAGTGGTGTATGCTGGTAACGTAGCTGAAGAGACAACTAACGTTACAGTTGAATGTTTTAGAGTGCCTAGAGCTGTTAACTGGACGTATGTGGTCGTTAACGATAAAGCTCTCTATAATGCTAGTGACACATCAGGCCAAGACTTTGAACTTCACAAATCTGAAGTCGACACAGTGGTAACAAAAGTCTTAGAGCTAGCTGGTATCGTAATGAATAAACCTGGATTAGTGCAGTTAAGCAACCAGGCTTTAGCAGCTGAACAACAACTTCAAAATTCATAATTAGATGGGTATAATAAGACAAAATCCTGATGAATACTATAATACCGGAGACTCCTCGGGTGTTGACGAGGCTTGGGGTTATTATAGGTACATACCTCTTACAGAGATTATAGATTCTTTTGCGGCTGCTTACGTAGGTAAAGGTAAAATATGTGATGGTGTTTTACTTAGTGACATTACATACCACGCTATAAGGGGTTTGCAAGAGCTGAGTTATGACACGTTTAGATCAACTAAAGATCTTGAATTTACAGTGCCCTCAACTTTAGTAGCTGTTATGCCACTGGACTATGTTAACTATGTTAAGGTTTCTTGGAGTGACACAAACGGTATAGATAGAATTATATACCCAACTGGTAAAACATCTAACCCATTTAACGTTAACGAGGCCATAGCTGCTGATGGTTCTTTTGAAACTAACAATTCAGGTACAGATAACGATAACCACCCATTAGGCTTAACGAGAGCTGCGGCTGTTGACGGTGTATCGCAGTCGGACACTTGGGTTAACTACAAGGGTAACACAGCTTCGGATATAGGTTCTACGGACTCAGATCAATTTGACGACATCTATGGTGATATTACAGGTGAAAGATATGGTATAGACCCTCAGTACGCACAGGCAAATGGAAGCTTTTTTATTGATGAGAATCTAGGTAAGTTTCATTTTAGTTCTAACATAAGTGGTAAGACTGTGGTTGTACGATACATAAGCGACGGAGTAGGTTCTACAAGTGCAAGCGGTATAGACTTAACTCAAAGCCGCGTACCTAAATTAGCTGAAGAAGCTATATACAAGCATATACTTTACGGGGTGTTATCAGCTAGGGTAAACACACCCGCTGGGCTGCTTGCGCAGTTTAAAAAAGAAAGGTTTGCGGAAACTAGAAAAGCCAAGCTTAGGCTTTCAAATATTAAGCTAGAAGAGTTAACTCAAATTCTTAGAGGAAGCTCTAAGCAAATCAAACACTAACGTATGGCAGAGTTAAAACGCGTCTTCTCTGACGCCAAGATGAACAAGGACATGGACGAACGTCTTGTTCCTAATGGCCAGTACAGAGATGCAAATAACATAGAAATAGCTACCTCAGAGGGTTCTAACGTTGGCACTGTACAGACCATACGTAGCTCAATAGCTAGAGCTAATCTTGATCAAGGTGGAACGACTACGAGTCTCTTAGGCCAGGGCGCCACTAATATACTTGGACCTCACAATAAGTCAACATGCGTTGCTAGTATATCAGCTCCTAACAAAGATAAGGTGTACTACTTTGTTTCAGCAGGGGATTACTCTGATAGCAGCGGTCTTCAATCTTTAAGGAAAGACTACATACTAGAGTATGATACAGTTGAGGCAAAGTCTAAATATGTTTTTGTAGACATATACCGCTCTGACACGACGGTGTCGGGAACTCCTGGTACTACCACTGAGTTTCATATAGCTTTAAATATAAATGACTCTACGAATAAAACAGGCATAAGAGTAGGTATGACTATAGGATCTTCAGATACTGAAGTTTCAGCTATAGCATACGACGCTGGTGCTACTAAATGGAAAGTAACCACTAACAAAGCGCATGGGTTAGGTGCTGGTGATAGTGTTGTTTTTAAAGCTGATAGGGTGTTAAAGTTTTCTAAGCGTAACATCATAACAGGTATAAACATCCTTGATGACTTTATATTTTGGACAGATAATGAGTCTGAGCCAAAGAAGATAAACATACTTAGGTCTATAGCGGGTACAGGCGGAACCAAACTTTTTAATGCAGACCCATCAGAAGCTTTTGTAGGTGACTATGATTATTTTCACACTAGAATAGCTAAGGACAAGTTAATAGCCGCTGATCAAGACAACGTCTACAAAATAGAAGGTGGAGAGCCTGTTGAGGAGCAAAACATCACTGTTATAAGAAAAGCACCTAAGCAACCGCTAGAGCTAGAGATGTTTAGGACTTCTTCTGAACGCGTTAATAGCGACGGTGAGGAAACGCCTGTATTAGCTACTCAGTTAAACTTTGCTTACGCTAATAACAATACTTTATTTACAACAGAAACAGATCCGTTTCCGGTGGAGTTTCAAAACAATGTTCACTATAAGGAAAATGATATTGTTCTTATAACTAGTGAGAGCAACGCCATATCCCCTGGTAGTTTTACTGATTATAGCATAAGAGCCAGGATAGTATCATCTAATGTTACTAATCCAAATGTATTGTATTCAGATGGGTTTACTATAAAAATACTGTCTATAGATGGAGATCTTGACACTGGCCCTCAAAACTGGTATTTCAAACTAGAAGACACTAGACCTATATTTGAGAATACGTTTCCTAGGTTTTCTTACAGATACAAGTACCAAGACGGAGAGTACTCTACTTTTGCTCCTTGGTCTGCTATAGCTTTTTTACCAGACAGATATGATTACCTACCAAAGAAAGGTTATAACCTAGGTATGGTTAACCAGTTGAGAAGCTTAAAGATCAAGGGTTATTTTGCTAATAATAATATAAGACCCGCTGACGTTTCAGAGATAGATTTGCTGTATAAAGAAGCGGGCAAACCGGCTGTATACACCGTTAAGACTATAAAAGAGTCAGACGGCGGGCTTGAGTGGCCAGACCAAGAGGCTTACCCAAATGAAAGAGGTGAGTTTAACATAGAGACAGATGTGATACACGCTGTTGTTCCATCTAATCAAATATTACGACCTTGGGATAATGTACCAAGAAAAGCTTTAGCTCAAGAGATAAGTGCTAATAGACTTATATACGGAAACTATCTACAAAACTACACTGTACTAGAAGATCCTATAATAAATATCGACGTGCAGCAAAGTAAATTGTCTTTGCTAGACTACACCCATAGCGCGCCATCTGTTAAAGCTATGCGTAAGTATCAAATTGGTGTGGTGTTTAGCGATGATTACGGAAGAGAAACACCAGTGTTGACAACTAAAAAGTCCTCAGTGACAGTGTTAAAAGATGCCTCAGATACACGCAACAGATTAACGTGTAGCTTAGATCAATCAACTCCAAGCATACCTGATTGGGCTAAGTATTTATCGTACTACGTTAAGGAGACATCCGTAGAGTACTACACTATGGCTATGGATCGTTGGTATATGGCTTCTGATGGAAACGTGTGGATATCGTTCCCATCTTCAGAGCGTAACAAACTGGATAACGAAACCTTTATTGTTCTTAAAAAAGCACACGGCAGCAACGTGGCTATAAAAGACAAAGCTAGGTATAGAATACTAGCTATAGAAAATGAAGCCCCTGATTATATAAAAACAGAACGAAAGTCTTTGGGAAAGCTGTTTGACGCAGGTAATGGCGTTATAGGAGAAGGTGGCGAAGGTTGGCCTCTTGTGGATACAACATTTATTCACGTAGCCAAGACTAATTTTGAAGATGTGTTTGGGGACCAGTTACATATTCTTACACCAGACTCGATGTACCTTAGGCTCACTGGTAATGGAGGCCAAAGGTCTAACTCATATGAGATTTCTAGGCTAATGTTAACCGGCGATACCAGTGCTGGTGGTGGTTATTATAAAATACAGCTCGCAGGTAAGTTTAACGATGATGTATCTTTTACAACAGACGATGGCACTTACGCCACTGCTATTGGCGATTTATCAATTGAAATTATTGAGCATGAGGTAGAAAATAGACCTGAGTTTGATGGTAGGTTTTTTGTAAAAATCAACAGCGACGCAGCATTAAAAAAGCATGTGTTAGTTGGTCAAGAGGAAAACGTGTTTGTTTCTTCTAGGTGGAAACTAGGGTACATAAACAACAACGGTTACACAAACCCTAACCCTATCACAGGGGAGACAAAGTTTGACGCTAGCATGTATGACGGCTTTGAGTACATGCGTGGCGAGGATCATTTCAATGGTATTGACTACAATGGCGCAGCCCCAGGTTATAGCTATACAAGTGGGACGAGACAAGTAGCAATGACTGGGCTACACCCCACAGAAAACCTACATCACACGCAAACCACAGGCAATGGAGGTTTAAACCAGGATAAATACTGGTGGGGAGACGTGTACGGTTCGGGCGAAGGAGGCAGCAATTCTTATGAGGGTCAGTGGGGTATATCCCAAGAAGATCTTGACAGAAACCCCGCGTATGCTTTAGGCGATGCGAGAACACGAGGGGCAAGCGAAGACTTTTGGGCAGGTGTTAGAGCTCGTTACGGATTTTTTATTGACGCTGCAACAGCCTATAGTTATACCGGTCATAGTCACGACGTCCCGGGCTTAACACGCGATATTTCTAACGGTAATTTTTGGGAAGGAGGGAATTTGTCCGAGGCATATGGCAAAAAAGATTGGGCTGGATTTGGAAGTGTGGATATAGCTAACACCAGGGTGAATAAGGGTCAGCCTAGTAGAGGTATATGGTCACCTCTCGACGATTCAGATATATCATACATGGATATATCTTGGTCGGGTATGGGTAACAATAGTAGCGATTATGGGTTTAGTAACAACGATCAGATACCTGGTTTTACATGGCTTAGGTTAAATGATATACCTAGCGGATGGGGAGGTAGTACTGAAGGCGATAACACTCGATACTATAGAGCTGGTGCGTTTATAGAGCAGTTAGTAGAACCAGATACTAAGTTTAGATTTGCTCGAGATCCAGACAGGCACGTATATACTGTTAAAGAGAATATGTTTCCAACATACCAATCAGGTGGCGGAATCGGTGATGGGTATAATGATGGTGAGTCGTTTTTAAGTGGAACAAACAGATACACGGGCGTGTGGGGTATAAGAAACTACAGAACGTACGACAATACAGAGCCGGATCAAGGTGGTAAAGATAAAAACCAATACGCACCACAAAATATAAGACAACGCTGGACCTTAACCGTATCTCCAGAGATAGGAAGTAGAGGACCTTCATATTACTCCCCAACAAAAGGCACTGGTGGTTACAGCCCAGATGGTGATGGAACATTCACGGCACTTGACGCAAACTCACCAGACGCTAGCAGCGATAACTACAGAAGAGCTCTACGCCATGATTACGCGGGTCCTTTGGATGCGATAGAAATATTAGATGTATTTGCAGATGGAGTAAACAAAGGTGGCTTTGTAAGCAATCCAGCTGTTTGGGAAACAGAGCCTAAAGAAAGTGTTGAGTTAGATATATATTACCAAGCGTCACATTTGATACCTATTAATTTAAACTCTAAAACTACCGAAGAGTTTATTCCTATGGGATCTATTTTTAAGATTAATGGTTATATTCCATTACAGCAAGGCGGAGCTGAACTTGTAACAACTAGCCATACAGTTACTGGGTTTGACGGTAACGTAGTAACGTTCACGCCTGCTATAAGCACATACGGCACAGTTTCAGTTGATGGTGACGTAAGCTCGCCTGGTCTATCAATTAATGACCCTGTTGAGTTTGAAACCTATGGAAATACTACGTCAATACAAAATTGCAGTAGCGACTCTGGATTAGGCGTTACGAGCTTGACTCTTAATCCAAACTCATGGAAATCTAGGCACAAACTTGGATGGAGCAACTGTTTTTGTTTTGGTAATGGCGTAGAGTCTGATAGAATACGCGATGATTTTAACACAGCGCAAATAGACAACGGTGTTAAAGCATCTACTGTTCTAGCTGAAAAATCAAGGGAAGAAAGACGCAAGCACGGTTTGATATGGTCTGGTATATACAACTCTAACTCAGGTGTTAATGACACGAACCAGTTTATAGCAGCTGAAAAGATAACAAAAGATCTTAACCCAATATACGGAAGTATACAAGCTTTATTAAATAGAGACACAAGGTTGATTATGTTTTGTGAAGACAAGATTTTAAGAGGCGTCACAAATAAAGATGCGTTATACAATGCCGATGGTAAACCGCAGTTAGTCTCTAGCAACACTGTTGTAGGTGATGTCACACCTTATCAAGGTGACTACGGTATCTCTACAAACCCAGAGTCTATAGCTGTAACACCTAGCACTACTTATTTTACAGATTCAGCAAAGGGTCGAGTACTGGCTTTGTCTACAGAGGGTGTTAGGTCCATCTCAGATATAGGCATGAAGAGTTACTTTGCGGACTTAATGAGTGAGTATGTTTCTGTTTGCTTAGGGACATATGATGATAGAAAGAAGGAGTATAATGTCAGCTTATACAAAAAGTATAATGCTATACAACCTGTTTACCATGAGCAATCTACTATTTCATACAGCGAGATCTCTAAAGGTTGGGTTAGCTTTAAATCCTTTTACCCTCAAAGTGGTTTAAGCTTAAATAATAACTACTACACTTTTAACGGTGGTATGTTGTTTCAACACTATGCGGGTGCAGGTTACAATAAATTTTATAACGCAGCTAAGCCAGAGTCTTCAGATATAACCATACTGTTTAACGATCAACCAGAGGTTTCTAAAAAGTTTATGACAGTAAACTACGAGGGGTCTAACCAGTCGATACCAGTGTTTACAGATCAAACTCATGTGAACACCTACACTGGCAACTCAGGTGTAAACGACGGTGTAAGCTCTGTTTCTTTCACTGACTCAGAGTATTATAATCTAAATGGCCAAGCTGGATGGAGTGTTGAGAGCTTTGAAACAAACCTACAAACGTGTGGTAAGCTATACTTCAAAGATAAGGAGGGTAAGTATTTTTCGTACCCGACAGGTGAAGAGACTTCAGTTAACAACTTAGATGAAAAAGAGTTTACCGTTCAAGGTATTGGATTAGCTAACATAGCGCACAGCGACTCTAGCGTTGGTAATCGAATTACTATCACTTTAGCGAACAACACTAGTGACGCTTACGAAGGTATATCTGGGACCGGAACAGCTTGGGACGAGAACACAGCTGCTACCGAAACATCTAGATGGAGTGTAGACACAGCAGAAGTGGTCGTAAATGCTGGCGCTACTATAGGTGGAGGAGTTAGCCGCGTGCTTACCATAACGCCTATTGTGAACGGTGTGTATAGTGGGTTTCCTTTATCCGCATCTAACTTTGAATGGAGTGGAGCTTACAACAGTTCAGGCAACGTATGGGATCACGATGACTCAGTAAACGCTGACCCAGCTTATGACCAAAATACTATATCAAGAATAACTTTCACAGATCTAGGGCAACCCGGCTCGGCTGACAACACAGTGACAGCTACACTACAGTTTGATTCAGGTGATAGCTGGCCTAGCGCTAACGCCACGTGGTTCGTCGACATAGATGACAAAGCTGGAACGCCGGAAACTGAAACAAGAAACTTCTATATAAAGACAGAATACGATTATTTACCTGCCACCCAGCAAATACAACCTACTGTGGCTGGGTCTTATACAAACTCAAATTTAGACAACGGCACTTCAAGTGGCACTATATCTAATGCTCATTCTGGTGAGGTGTTAAATGATGAGACATCGCTGGTGACAACTATAACTTTCGGTAAAGTCGGATCTTTCTATTACTTAGGTGGTAACACTTTTCCATCAGTTACATTTGAGAATCTTGGCGAATACGAGGGCTCTTACACTAGCGAGATCACAAACGTGTTATACTCTCAACCAAACCACGTCACTAATTTCACGGTTAAAATATACTACACACCTCCTCAAGGAGGTTTAGCAATAGTTGACGAGGCCACTATGGCGGATCTTGGGCACACGGCTATCATCAACTACGTGATGAAACCTGGTAACACAACGACTACTTATGATGTAACTAGTGTATCATACCCTAGTAATGTCCCTTATAGTTCTGGGTCAGCTGCTGTTAAAGTATACGGTAAAGCTGACACGACATACAAGTTGTTTATACAGAAAAAGACTAGTACGTCTTCTGGAACCACAGCAGCTTCAGGAGGTTATCATAATTTTGAAACAGGTCTATTTCAAGACGCCCCACAACATGTCGTTGGTACTATTGCTAAAGGTGGTGTTACCGCTTATAGTATACCGCTACCACAAGTTATAGTTGACACTAGATACGATATCACAGTAGAGGCTTTAAACGGACCTGTTGTAGGTGCGGTGGCAACTCTAGGTTCTCAAGTGCCAACATTACCGGGAGACGCTGTTATCATACACAAAGGTATCCGCACGTTAAGTGTAAAGCCTTACCCAGAAGACGTCGCTGATTTTGTAGCAATAGGCGCAACCCATACGGTTTTAGTGTCTAAGCCAGCTATAACACTTAGCAGCGCAAGCACTAAAAAAGATTCAACAACCTGCCAAGCGACAACTGGCGCTGCTGTAAGTGGCAAAACAAAAATAAAGCTAGTCAACAATGCTGATAAGGTAAGGAGCGGGATGCTGGTTATGATTCCATTTGGTAGCACTGGATCGCTACCGCTAGGTCTTACAGTTAAAAGCGTGCGTAGAGACAACGTGGTATTAAGCGCAGCTTGCAATATACCGGCTGGTACGGAGCTTGATTTTGTTAGCAATCCCACTGATCTAATACCTTTCACTATAAGCGTTGACCCGGCTGGATCTGCTAGTCGAGGTACTCTAACACTAAAATCTAATATTAACTACAGGTCATCTTTCAGTGGTGTTGAATCACGTGTTCAGGTTTTAACCGCTTCAAGAGTTTTAAACTCAAAGAGTATTACGTTAGACTCTAACAGAGGCATAAAGCCAGGTATGATGGTTACCGGTACTGGCATCAGTCCAGATCCAGCTCTTGGTTACGCTAGTGTTGAAGCGGTTACGGTTGCTGATGAAGCAGATATAACGCTTAGTTCAAATCAAGTAGACATAGGGGATGATACTTTGTTGACATTCTCTTGGCCTGAAGATGACACCTCTCTTAGCGTGTATGACGAAAACGCAGGCGCTAATACTGGTATTAAAGTTAGGCATATAGTAGCTACAGTTGAAAACAACGCACTTAAAATAAATGGTTACCTGCAAGTATCAAGCATAACAAAAGACGATACTCTGAATATACACATAAACGATTTTGTAACTCTATCATAATGGCAATAGCAACACTAACATTTTCATCACCTATAAATGTGTCATGCCAAGTTGGTGATACAGTCTACTATGTTAACACTACAACTTCAGGTGGTTTTACTACAAACGCCACGAACAGCATTGTTAAAATAGGTGACATAAGAGAAATAGAAAACCCTACAGGTGCCACGCCTGTTATAAAGGCTTTTACAACTCTTGGTAATTCAGAGCTAACCCTTAGCGATAAGTTTATATTATTCAGCAAAGATAACAAGGCTAATCTAAACTCACCTATAGGGTATTTTGCTAGCATGAAGATGACTAACGATGACTCTACCAACCCATCTGAACTGTTCAGTGTAGCCACTGAGATATTTAGTAGTAGTAAATAAACACTAAAAAGTGTAACTATATCAGTATAATATAATTAAATATAATGGCTGGTAATGAGTTACAAAAAGA
>TARA_R110002049_G_scaffold3942_4_pt1 | contig 10387 bp, 6 predicted proteins | sample TARA_R110002049 | Tara Oceans TARA_R110002049 (sample SAMEA4396941) | marine metagenome | biome: Polar Biome; feature: [SRF] surface water layer (ENVO:00010504); material: water (ENVO:00002006), including particulate matter (ENVO:01000060) such as... | depth 5 m
AAGGCGATACTAGCACCGACCCTTGGTTAGCGGTCAAAGGCTTTATGACAAAAAGTGCATAGAACATCATTATTTAGGCTGAGCGAGCTTGCAACACCCCCCATCGCTCACCATGATAACGGCAGTGAAGACACTTTTAGCGAGAGGAGGCGGGATGAAAATTATTGTCCATATTGACGAAGCTGCACAGTGGCAGGAGGCGCTTTCACAGGCACTGCCCCAAGCTACCGTGCTAACTAGCGAAGCGCCCGCGGAGGAGCGCAAACAGGCTGACTACCTCGCCATTTGGAAAGCGCCTGCGCATTTGCTGCAAGAGCAGACTCAGTTAAAAGGCATTATCAACTTAGGCGCCGGGGTGGATTACCTACTGAAAACGCCAGGGCTGCCTAGCGATGTACCGATTGTAAAGTTACGCGATGCGGGCATGGGCGAGTTAATGGCCGATTACGCTCTGTATGGCGTGCTGCATTTTTACCGCAGCATGGACCGTTACCGGGAACAGCAGCAAAGCGCCACCTGGCAACCACAGGCAGTGGTAGAGAAATCTCAGTGGCCGGTGGGTGTACTAGGCCTGGGGGCTATAGGTGGTTTTGTGGCCAGCGCTTTGCAGCAAGCTGGTTTTCCGGTGTTGGGCTGGAGCCGCTCGCCCAAGCAAATTAGCGGCGTGCATTGCTTTCACGGCGATGACGGGTTAACCGAACTGTTAGGTCAAGTACAAAGCTTAGTCACTATTTTGCCTGACACGGAAGCGACCCAACACATTCTTAACGCCGAGCGACTGGCCCAATTACCCAAAGGCGCCAGCGTGATCAACCCTGGCCGGGGCAGCTTGATTGATGAACAGGCATTGCTGGACGCGCTGGGCAACGCTAACCAGCCAGGCCATTTGCGGGGAGCGCTACTGGATGTTTTTCAGGAGGAGCCGCTGCCGGCAAACAACCCGCTATGGCAGCACCCCAACGTGATCGTCACGCCGCATATGGCGGCGCCTACGCCGCTGAATGATGCCATCGACCAGGTAATTTCCTACTTACATGCCTTTGAAGCGGGTGAAAAACTCTCCACCGTCAACCCGGACGCGGGCTACTGACGCCCTCCTACCGCGGTTATACTAGCGCGCGGGGAACCAAGCGCTGGCTAAAGGCTCTTAGGAAGACACTATTTTGGGAGGAATGGCCTTGGCCAACGTTTTCGCACGAAAGCCTAGCCGCACGATGGCGGGGGTAGGGTTGAGTCTTGCCGCCTTCTGGTTAAGCGGCATGGCGTTAGCAGCAGACACATTCAAAAACCCACGCGCCTTTGAGGCCCAATACCGTCTTGAAGTGCGCGGTTGGCCTGGCGCCACCATCACCCACCGGCTCACTAACGAAGGTAGCCACTGGTTAAGCGACATGCGTTTTTCCATTACCGTGGCGCGTGGCCAGGAATTCAGCCGTTTTGCTATCAATGGCGATGAAACCCAGGCACTGCTCTTTAATAGCAGCTACTCGGTGTTAGGCGTCGGTGATAGCTATGAATTGAACGAAAGCGATATTCCCAGCTTAGATCGGCAAACGGCCTTGTTTGATTTATCGCGCCGGGCGGGGCACGAAAACTGCATTGAGAGCGCTCCCTGCGAAATCGAGTTTGTCGACCAGAAAGGTCGGGATGAGCACTTTCAATACTATGTTAATGAACCAGTGGTTAATGAAACTGGAGTTAATGAACCGGGAACGATACAAGTGCCTGCCGGAGAATTCGAGGCGCTCAACATATCGCTGATCGATATTGAGAAGCCTGACCGCCTGCTACAGCTCAGCTTTCATCCCGACTGGCCCGGCTTGATTTTGTCGGCGGTGTACCAAAAAGAGGGCAGCCGCGAAACGCAGCTGACGTTAACCAACTTCAACCCAGACGGGGGCGCGACGCCCTAAATGCTTTCCGGTTTATTGATTGTTCTGCTACCGCTTGTACTCGGCTACTTAGTTCGGGTTCGTTCCCAAAAGTTACAAAACCTGATCAACCGCGCGGTTAACAGCTCGGTGTATCTGATACTGCTGTTGATGGGTATCAGCCTTGCCGGGCTTGAGGATTTGGGCAGCCAGCTCTCCCGCTTAGGGGGCAATGCACTGGTGCTGTTTAGCATCACCACCCTGTTTAACTTAACGGCGCTATGGTGGCTCTCGCGCCGTCTATCCCTTCATGCCGGTAATTCACCGGTGGTGAAAGACGCCCCCACCAGTAAGCTGGCCGCCATGCAGGGCTCGTTACTGCTGGTAGGCGTGGTAGCAGGGGGTGTGAGCGCCGGGCTGCTGCTTGGGCCTGTGGTTGGCGAAGCGCTGTTCACTACGGCAGACTGGCTCGCCGAATGGGTGCTGTATCTACTGTTAGTGCTGATTGGCTGCCAGCTGCGCAACTCCGGCATGCCTCTTAGACAAATCCTGCTTAACCGTATGGGGCTGGCGATTGCGGTAACGCTAGCGTTCAGCTCACTACTGGCGGGCCTAGCCGCTGCCCCACTGCTATCGCTGAGCTGGAATGAAGGCCTCGCCATGGCTTCCGGCTTCGGCTGGTACTCGCTTTCCGCTATCTTGATCGGTGACCAACTAGGCCCGCTGATGGGTGGCGTGGCGTTTTTCAACGACCTCACCCGCGAGCTGCTGGCGTTTATCCTGATTCCGTTGGTGATCCATCGCCATACCGCGCTGGCGATTGGCTACGGCGGGGCGACCTCCATGGATTTCACCCTGCCCGTTATTCAGCAGCACGGCGGCGTGGCCTGCGTGCCTATCGCCGTGGTCAGTGGGTTTATCCTTTCGCTACTCTCCCCGCCGCTGATTCTGTTTTTTCTGTCGCTGTCGGCTTAAATACTGCGGGGCCATGCTTTTTTTCGCAATGGCCCTCGCCCCCTGATGCAAGCGATTAATAATCAAGCTGAAGTTTTCATTTACTTTTGTTAAAAAGACAGTCCAGCCCACTAAAGACAAAGGGGAATTCAACATAGAAAAGATAGAAAAACAATCTCTTATCTTTTATTAAATACTTAACATAACTATTTAATGCTAAAGCATCTAACGAATTTAATCGCTCTTACATCGTCTCTCTTTATTTCTTTCAAGCCTTATTTAACACGCATATTGATGTAGGTTATGGTCGCTCTCCCTTTAGCTCACCTATGATTTCTCAACTATAGTTTTTACGTAGCGCCTATCCTTAAGTAGCGACTTCCGATACAACGCCTAGCGGCATGGTAGCCAAGGGTGAGGAACGGAAGTCATTAAGGAGTAATAAACTAGTTAGTTAAGCACTAGATAGCCAACGACTAGATAGCTTAAGACTGTCTGTCTTAAGGCTATCTAGTGAAAGCTATTAGTTAAACAGTATTGACCATGGTAATCCAGGGAGGTAGAGCATGGGCGATGTGGCTTTGAGTGAGGTTGCTAACGTTAAAAGCATGTCGGGCGAGAGCCTGGTAGAAAATGACGAAACAGAGGGGCCTGGACTAAAAGAAGCTCCTTTTAGTTATCATCAAGTAATTTCCCGACACCCTTTAAATCAAACTGTTACCGATCGCCGTTATGACATTACTGATCGACGCCATAACGATAAACTCGACGCTCCACAACGCATTCTATTTGTTACCACTGAAATTACCGATTTCGTTAAGGTCGGTGGTCTGGGGGATGTCTCCTCGGCGCTTCCCCGCGCACTGGCAGCACATCACGATGTACGGGTATTAATCCCAGCTTATCGGGAAATGATTCAGTCCGATTATGAGATCGTGACGGTTGGTCATTTGCCCGCTTTTGCGGGCTTGCCTGCCTGTGATATTGGCCAGCTAACCTGCCGCGACGGGCTGATCGTTTATGTTCTGCTCTGCCCAGAGCTTTATGAGCGTGAAGGCACTCCCTATGGCACCGGCTCTAGCGGTTATGGCGATGGTCAAGATGAAGGCTGGAAAGATAATGATATCCGCTTTGCTCGCCTGTCCCGGGCAGCTGCCGATATTGCTTTGGGCAAGGCAAATATCGATTGGCAGCCCCAGTTATTGCACCTCAACGATTGGGCATGTGGCTTGGCACCGGCGTATTTGCACTGGCAAAGCCAAGGGCAACCCATCCCGACTGTTTTCACCATTCATAACCTGGCTTACCAGGGCGTGTTTGATGCCTCGCGCCTTGAGATGCTCGGCATTCCTGACGAGGCGTTTCATATTGATGGCGTCGAATACTATGGCGACATTTCCTTTATGAAAGCGGGAATCGTCTATGCCTCGCAAGTGACCACCGTTAGTGCGACCTATGCTCAGGAGATCACGACACCGAAATTCGGCTGTGGGCTCGACGGGCTTCTTCGCTGCAAAGCCGAACAAGGTTGCTTGAGCGGCATCCCCAATGGCATTGACGACTCCTGGGACCCACGCACCGATAGTCTTTTGATCCAAGCGTTTTCCTCTAACGATTGGCGCGGTAAGCGTGCCAATGCTGATTATGTGCGTCGTCACTTTGGGCTAACCCCCAGCCAAGGCCCCTTGTTTGCGGTGATATCACGCATGGTGCATCAGAAAGGGCTGGATCTGACCATCGAGGCCGCGAAGGCCATTGTCCATGCGGGCGGCCAAATCGTCTTTATGGGCTGCGGTGAACACCACGTTGAGGAAGCCCTGCGTAAGCTGGCCATTCGCTTTCCTGGCGCCATCGCCGCTTACATCGGTTTCGATGAGTACCAAGCGCGCTGCCTTTTCGCGGGGAGTGACTTTCTGTTGATGCCATCACGCTTCGAACCCTGTGGGCTAAGTCAGATGTATGCCCAGCGTTTCGGCTCCCTGCCGATCGCTCACCGCACCGGCGGCCTGGCCGACACCATCGAAGACGGCGTGACCGGTTTTTTGTTCGACGACATGCAGTTCGGCAGCTACATGCATGCCATTCAGCGCGCCTTTGCCGTGTACCGCTCAACCGATCTGTTCAATGCCATGCGCGGCGCGGCGATGGCGGGACGCTACCACTGGAAGCAGTCAATCGTCCCCTACAGCAAGCTGTACCTGCAGGCCCTTGAGCAGGCAGGTAACGAGGCGACTCTGGTTCAGTAACAAGGTCCTGGTGAGAACGCCCCTGTGAAAGCGACTGGTGAAAGAGGTGGCAAGCGATGTTTGAAAGGCCTCAGCTGCAAAAGAATAACTTTCAACCTGCCTTCGGCGCGCAGATCGTCAAGGAAGGTTTAACTCGGTTCGTGCTCTGGGCGCCAGGCGCTCGCCGGGTCGATGTAGAGGTTGAAGGACTGCCCAGTGTCACCATGGACCAGGCCGATGACGGCCGCGCAACGGCCGAAGTGGCTTGTGAGCACGGTGCTCGCTACCGCTATCGAGTGTTCGACGATGAGAACGATGAGCAGGGCAGCCTAGTGCCCGACCCTGCCGCCCGTGCCCAGGCCGGTGATATCGACGGCCCCAGTGTGGTGATCGACTCCAATCACTACCAGTGGAAAAATGCCCACTGGCAGGGGCGCCCGTGGCACGAAACCGTGCTTTACGAACTGCATGTCGGCACCCTGGGTGGCTTTAAAGGCGTGCGCCAACACCTGCCCTACCTGGCCGAACTGGGTGTCACTGCCATTGAGTTGATGCCGGTCTCGGAATTTCCCGGTGCGCGTAACTGGGGCTACGACGGCGTGCTGCCCTACGCGGTGGAAGCCTCCTACGGCAGCCCTGATGACATGAAAGCACTGATCGACGAGGCCCACTCCTACGGACTGATGGTGTTTCTTGATGTGGTCTACAACCACTTCGGCCCCGACGGCAACTATTTGGCTAACTATGCTGGCGCCTTCTTCCGTGAGGATTTGGTCACGCCTTGGGGGCCCTCCATCGACTTTCGCCAGCCGATGGTACGCCGTTACTTCATCGATAACGCCTTGATGTGGCTAGAGGAGTACCACCTGGATGGTTTGCGCTTCGATGCTGTCCACGCCATTAGCGAGCAGGATTTCCTGGTCGAGTTGGCCGAAACAATACGCAACCGAATAGCCCCCGAGCGGCATATTCATCTGGTGCTGGAGAATGAAGGCAATACCGCCAGCCTACTCAACCAACAGCAGTTTACCGCCCAATGGAATGACGACTGGCACAACGTGATGCATGTCTTGCTGACCGGCGAACAGGAAGGCTATTACAGCGATTTTGTCGATAACGCTACGCCCCGGCTGGCCCGCTGCCTCAGTGAAGGCTTTATATTTCAGGGCCATACATCGCGTCATGGACATTCCCGCGGAGAGCCCAGCGCCCATCTGCCGCCGACAGCTTTCGTCGCGTTTCTCCAGAACCATGATCAGACCGGCAACCGCGCCCTCGGCGAGCGGTTAAATGTACTCACTGATGCCGATTCGTTGGCAGCCGCTGAGGTTTTACTGCTGCTGTCACCCATGATCCCACTGCTGTTCATGGGCGAAGAGTGGGGCTCTACCCGGCCCTTTCTATTCTTCACCGAACATCATGAGGAGCTCGCCCAAGCGGTTCGCGAAGGGCGGCGGGCAGAATTTGCCGACTTTAGCGCTTTTCTTGACGAGAAAAGCCGTGAGCGCATACCCGACCCTAATGCGCTGACCACCTTCGAAGCCTCCATCCCCGACTTCGCCGCGAGGGAAACCTCTCCCTTTGCCGCCTGCCTGCAGCGCTATCGCACGCTATTAGCGCTGCGGCACCAGCATATTGTGCCGCGCCTGCCTGGCGCGGAAGCACTGGGGGCAAAAGTGCTCGGCGAGAAGGCAGTACTGGCCCGCTGGCAAATGAATGACGACACCCAACTAGTGATAGCACTCAATCTTGGGCAGCAGGCAGCCACCACGCCGGGATTGGGAGTAGGCCAACTGCTTTATGAAACCACCGAAGGGGCCGCAAAGGCCGCCGAGAGCGGCCGGATGCCAGCCCGTACCGCGGCTGCCTGGTTGCGTCACAACCCCGGTGACGAGGAGGTCAGTGCATGAAAGCGCCGTTGAAGGAACTCGCCGAAGCGGCCGGTTTACTGCTGGAGTGGGAAAATAGCGACGGCGAGCCCTGCCAATTGTCTGAGCAGGCTCAGCGTAACCTACTGGACGCACTTGGCTATTCAACGGCGAGTGAGTCCGCCATAGAGGAAGGCTTGCAACGCCTGAAACATCTCCATGCACCGGCAAGCCCTGCAGAATGGCCACCGCTGCTTACCGCCGACTGTGACACACCGATCACGCTGCCCTCGCCGTTGCCTCCCGGCACCACGTTTACATTGCAGCTTGAGCAGGGCGGTTCTAAACAAGGTTACCTCGACGATGACGGTGCGGTGCCCAGCGTTACCGAGATCGGCTATCACCAGTTGCAGATAGCCGATACCGAACTGACCCTGGCCGTCGCGCCACACCAGTGTTATTCGCTTAGTGACGCCAGCGGCGAGTCTACGCCCAGGATGTGGGGCTTGGCAGCGCAGCTTTACGCCTTGCGGCGTCCCGGGGATGGCGGTATTGGCGATACCTTGGCATTGGAGCAGTTCGTTACACATGCCGCTCAACAAGGTGCGGCTGCCCTGGCGATTAGCCCTACCCATGCCATGTTTAGCGCCGATCCTGAGCGCTACAGCCCCTACTCCCCCTCTACACGACTGCTCTACAACGTGCTTTACAGTGCTGCGGAAACTCTGCTGGGCGAGACCAGCGTTCATGACGCCCAGGCCCGCAACGGGCTGCAGGCTGAGCTGCGCCGCCTGGAAGCCGATGACTACCTCGACTGGCCCGAGGCAGCACGCGTCAAGCTCTCCTGGCTGCGTTATCTCTACGATGACTTCATGGTGCGTGAAGATGATGAGGCCCAAGCCCTCCACCGGGAGATGCAGGCATTTCGCCGTGCGGGTGGCGCATTGCTGGAAGATCATTGCCGCTTCGAAGCTCTGCAAAGAGAGCTCGGCCCCGGCGACTGGCGAGAGTGGCCTGAAGAGCTACGCGACCCAGCCAGCCCTAAGCTTGCTCACTTCGCCGAAACCCGCGCCGATGAAATCGGTTTTCATGCTTTCCTGCAGTGGATAACCGCCGATGGGCTGTCCCGTGCCCAGCGCACAGCTCGTGAAAGCGGCATGGCGATTGGATTGATCGCTGATCTGGCAGTGGGGGCAGATGCTGGAGGCAGCCAAACCTGGAGCCGCCCAACGGATATGCTGGAAGGTGTCTCAATCGGCGCCCCACCCGACCTGTTTAATGCCCATGGTCAGGATTGGGGGCTTGCCGCTTTTTCTCCCGATGGCCTGAAGCGTTCAGGTTTTCGTAGTTTTATCGACATGCTGCGCAGTGCCTTCGCCCATGCTGGCGGAGTGCGGATCGATCATATCCTTGGCTTGTTGCGACTATGGCTCATTCCCCGTGGCGCACCGCCCACTGAAGGCGGTTATCTCCGCTACCCGCTAGACGACATGCTGCGCCTGGTGGCACTGGAGTCCTGGCGACACCGCGGCATCGTGATTGGTGAAGACCTGGGCACCGTCGCCCCCGGCTTTCGAGAACGCCTTACCGCACGCGGCATATTAGGCATGCAGGTGCTGTGGTTCGAGCAGGACGAGGCGCATAACTTCCTTGCCGCCTGCGATTGGAACCCACATGCCATGGCAACCTCCTCGACCCATGACCTGCCCACCGTGGCGGGCTGGTGGGCGGGGCGCGATATTGAATGGCGCAGCCGCCTGGGGCTACTCAAGGAAACGCAAAGTGCTGAAAGTGAACGGCTAGCCAGGCGCAAGGAACGGGCCAAACTCGCCGCTACGCTGGGCTTACTGGGTGTAAAGCCGACGACCGAGACACTAGAAGCGGCCGATATACCCGCCTCGCAGGTACTCGATGCGTGTGCGCGCCACTTAGCTGCCACGCCCGCGCCGTTACTCCTGCTCCCAGTTGAAGACGCCCTGGGACTTGAGGAGCAAGCCAACTTACCGAACACAGTGGATGAGCACCCAAATTGGCGTCGGCGCTGGGCATATGATGCCAATGATCTACTGACATCGGATGAGGTTCGTCACCGGCTCGCGGCGCTGACGCGTTCACGCAAAGACTCCTCCTCTGGCAAACCATCACGATCCGCCCTACCTGGGAAATCGACTCATGAATGAAATCCTCGCGACTGTGCGGTTGCAGTTTCACCGCGACTTTACCTTAGAGGATGCCGAACACTGGGTAGACTATTACGCCAGCCTGGGGGTTAGTCATATCTATGCCTCACCGCTACAGGCATCACGTGCCGGTTCGCCCCATGGTTACGATGGCATCGACCCGACACGCATCGACCCCGAGTTAGGCGGCGAGGCAGCGCTTGAGCGCTTAGTGTCACGGCTTCGCTCGCGCGGCATGGGGCTAATCCTGGATATTGTCCCCAACCACCTAGCGGTGGGGGGCTCCCAAAACCGCTGGTGGCAGGACGTGCTGGCCTGGGGGAAGGATAGCCCCTATGCCGACTTCTTCGATATCGACTGGGGCGCTGCTGATATCAACCACGCCGCCCCATCGCTTGTCGGAAAGCTGCTTGTGCCGTTCTTGGGTGACCCTTACGCCGAAATCCTGCATTCGGGTGAATTAGAACTGAGCTACGACGCTGATACGGCGGGCTTCCATGTTGATTATCACGAGCACCGTTTTCCCATCGACCCTCGTCATTACGGCGACATACTACGCTTTGCTGAACATAACGTGCTGCACGAACAGGCGGCTTTTTTCGATGCCCTGCAGCAACGCGAAGACGCCTATACCGCCGCTGACGAGGCGCGTTATCAACTAAGCAAGGTGATGGAATCCCCCACGGCCCGGCAGTCGCTCGACGCTGTTCTGCCCCTGTTTGACGGTGCAAACCCCAACGGCGCCATTCGCCTGCATAACTTACTTGAACGTCAGCATTACCGCCTGGCGTGGTGGCGCACCGCTTCTGATGAGATCAACTGGCGGCGTTTCTTCGATGTCACCGAACTGGGTGGGCTACGCGTTGAAGTGCCGGAAGTGTTCGAAGCCGTTCATGCCCTGCCGTTACGTTTGGTCGAAGCAGGCTGGGTCGACGGCTTACGGGTCGACCACGTTGATGGACTTGCCGACCCACGCGGTTATTGCCTAAAGCTGCGCCAGCGCCTGGATGCCTTGCAAGCCAAGCGACCGGCCGAAGTGCCTCGCCAAGTCGCTCTCTATGTAGAAAAGATTTTGGGTGATGGCGAAACACTACATGACGACTGGGGCGTGGACGGCACCAGCGGTTATGAGTTTATGAACGAGGTCTCAGGCATACAGCACAACCCGGCCAGTGCCGCACCATTGCGAACGCTTTGGCAGGAAATCAGTGGCCGAGACGTTGATTTTTTAGCTGAGGTACGGCTGGCCAGGCGCGAGATACTGACCTCACTACTGGCCAGCGAATTCA
>TARA_R110002049_G_scaffold2503_5_pt1 | contig 10384 bp, 10 predicted proteins | sample TARA_R110002049 | Tara Oceans TARA_R110002049 (sample SAMEA4396941) | marine metagenome | biome: Polar Biome; feature: [SRF] surface water layer (ENVO:00010504); material: water (ENVO:00002006), including particulate matter (ENVO:01000060) such as... | depth 5 m
CGTTACACGCTTTCCAAGCGTGCTCCTTCAGCCTCTCGGACACCTCACCGTATAAAATATTCATAGAGAATGAATATTAAACGCTTATAAAACCAATAATTTAAAGGCCTTTTAAGACGGGCGCTACTGTAAACCAGCCAACTATTGAATGCAACAATTTAGGGTCTACTTTTAGCTCTATATAGTATACCTGGCCGGCATTGTTCCATTTGATAGTAATCAGAAAGCCCATTTAACGATTCAGAAGCCCCAAGCAAAAGATAACCACCCGGTTTAAGGCTTTTGTGCATTTTTATCAGCAACTCTTTTTTTAATTCAGGTGAAAAGTAAATTAAAACATTTCTACAAAATATAATATCAAAACCTGACCCTATACTTTGAAAGGACTCCATCAAATTTAAAGCTTTAAAATTAATAGCTTTTTGGTAACCAGGTTTTATTTTCCATTTGCCCTCTCCTTTCTGGTCAAAGCAATGCTTCAAGCGCTCCTCTGACATCCCTCTACCAAGAGCAAGCATTTCATATACACCCTCTTTAGCCATATTCAGAACTGACTGGGATATATCCGTAGCCGTTATAGCTACACCTGAGTTCATTTTACCCGGATTAGAGTCTTGAAATTCTTTGGCCGTAATAGCAATAGAATAAGGCTCTTGACCTGTAGAGCAAGCTGAGGACCATATTTTGATAGGCGCTATCGACGATCTTCCACATAATTCAGGGAAGATTTTTGTTTTGAGTAGACTGAATGGATGATTATCCCTAAACCACAAGGTTTCATTGGTTGTCATTGCATCAACAACATCATCTTTTAACCCTGGCTGTGCCGCTCCATTAAGCTTAGAAACTAATTGATTTAAGTTTGGTAGCTCATATTTTTGCAGTACAGACTTTATGCGACTATTTACGAGATAAGCTTTGTTATCTCCAAGCAAAATACCACAGGCATTCTCCAAGAATGCCCTAAATTGCTTATAGTCTTCTGATTCATTTGTAATAGGCATTCAAGAAAGTCTTAATAAGTAAGTTTAAGGAAGTTTCGACGACAAATTTTATATAGATATTTTTACGCACTTGCTGACAATCGATCTATTATTTCCATTACCTTTTCTGCTAATTCATCAGGACTAAATTTTGCCATAAAATCATTAGCTCCTACTTTCTGAACCATTGCCTGATTAAACACGCCTGACAATGACGTATGAAGCATTATATAAAGTGAATTTAATCGATCATTCCCTTTACAAAGAGTTGTTAAAGTATAGCCATCCATTTCAGGCATTTCGACATCTGAAATCATTAGACAGATATGCTCAGAAATGTGTGACCCATCAGAGACCAATTCTTTTAAATAATCAAAAGCCTGCTTACCGTCATTTTTAGTAATTACATTTATACCGATTGTCTGTAAACAGTTTTGTATTTGCTTACGTGCAACAACCGAATCATCTACAACAAGTACAGTGGATGGTATCTCAGCGTTACGAACACTTACTTTTTCAACAAAACTCTGATTAACAGACTCTTGCACAGGTGCAACTTCAGATAAAATCTTTTCAACATCAATAATTTCTACCAACTTATTATCGATGCGAGTTACAGCTGTTAAGTAATTATCTTTACCTGCCCCCTTTGGTGGTGGATGAATTGTTTCCCAATTAAGGTTAACAATTCGCTCGACGCCACCAACTAAAAAGCCTTGGGTTTTACGATTATATTCCGTAATGATAACGAAGCTATTCGGAATCAGATCTTCGGCAACAGGCGTCTGCCCTATTGACATCCCCATATCAATAATCGGAATTGTTCCGCCACGAATATGAGCAATACCTCTAACAACAGGATGTCGATGTGGTATCAACGTTAACTTGGGGCACTGTAAAACTTCTTTTACCTTAAAGACGTTAATACCATAAATTTGTGCGCCCTGAAGCTTGAATAACAACAATTCCAGTCGATTCTGACCAACGAGCTGTGTCCGTTGATTAACACTATCCAGAATACCGGCCATATAAAGAGCTCCAAACTTGTAGATAAGCGGTATGAATATTGCAGATCTACGTAATATAAATATTTTATTTATAAACATATACGTTTATAAAGTTGGCCGAACATTCACACGTTTAAATATGAATAAACCATGTTATAGAAGGTATGCCATTACTAAATAATAGCTCAGCTATAACAACACTAACAAAAGCATAGGACATAAAATGAAAAATAGTAGGCAAATTTTTATCTTGATCTTGCTTTTTATTTCATCAGAGTGCTTTTCAAACACCAGCACTTTAGATCTAAACACTCAACTAGGTAATTTTCTAAGTAACCAGCAAACTGAAATAGCGGAAAAAGGTTACCGCTCCGATTTTGATGTCGGCAATATTGACCCTAGATTTAATGAAAAAGGGTGCACGACACCACTGAAGTTTTCATTAAACCGTTCACCTCTGACTCAGGCAAACTTAACAGTGCTGGCTGAGTGTAGTGATGCGACACCCTGGAAAATCTATATCACCACAAAATTTAATGTCTATGGCAATGTTGTCTATGCTTCCAATACATTAGCACGATCACACAGAATTCAAAAAGACGACCTTGTTGTAAGAGAAGAAGCAATCAATAAACACCACTACACAAGCTTTAGTGATATAAATGATGTTATTGGGATGATAGCAAAACGCTCAATTCGACACGACTCTATCATTCAAGCAAACTTGCTACAGGCGCCAAAACTCGTAAAACGAGGTGACGATGTTGTTATCATGGCAAGCACTCAAGGTATTATGATTAAAATGCGCGGAACAGCAATGCAAGATGGAGAGCTAGGCCAGCAGATTAGCGTCAAAAACACTCAATCAGATAGAATTGTTAAAGCTCGAGTTTCAGATTCAGGCCTTGTAAGTGTGACACTTTAACAGTAAGCGACTTATTTATTTTCATCACTTTATAAAAAAAACACTAAAGCTTTCCTCAACATGGCCGATATCTAGAGCATAAGAACTTTTATAGGATGTTTTAAACATGAATATTGATATCAATGGTTTGAACGCGAACCGCTCAGATGGGCAAAAAAGACAGGTTTCTAATAAAAGCCTTGAGCACTCAAATGCTGCTTCATCTGCAACACAAGCAGCTGAACAAAGCTCATCTTCGTCAAAAGTAAGTGTCAGCCTTAGCTCTTCAGCTCAAAACCTTACTAAGATTGAAGCCGAACTTAAAGCGCTCCCCGAAGTTAATCAAGCAAGAGTTGATGACTTAAAGGCACGTATTGATCGTGGCGAATATCAACCTGACTCAGCCAATCTGGCACAAAAGATGCTTAACCTAGAATAGATACTTTCTATTCTAGGGTGTAATACATGAATCAATTTACTGCAGAACTCAAAAAGTTACTCAAACAAGACATTGTTGATTTAATCGCACTAACCTCACTTCTTGAACAAGAAAAAATCACGCTAACAACACGTGATACCCAGAAGATAAATAAACTAGCTCAACATAAATCTCAAACCGTCTCTCAACTCGAATCTCGAGCAAAATTAAAAGCCAAGCTAATGACAAATTCTGGCTTGGGAATTAGACCTGGTCAGGTCGAAGAAAAACTTTCTGAACTAAATGACGCAGAGCTAATGCTTTTATGGCAAGAATCCCGAGATAAGTTAAGTGATTGCCAACAACAAAATACTGTAAACGGCAGTATTATATCTCAGTCCCGACAGCGTGTGACTAAACTCATGACTATTATTCGTGGCCAAAATAAATCACCAAACTTATACGGCCAACAAGGCAAAACTGAAACCTTCAACAATAGCCATCGTATCGGAAAAGCTTAATCTGCTTTATTCAGTAATTATCACTCTCTTTCATGCACTGCAGCCGCCTTACTTAATAAGTACTGCAGCTGCTCAAGCTCTTGTTCACTAAAAGCTTCATTAATCCAAGACTTCAAGGTCTGCTGTATTGCAGCCATTGCTAACTCTACTTTTTGCTTTCCTTGAGTACTAAGATGAACCAGCTTGCTACGCTTATCCTTAGCATGCATAGAACGACTAATTAAACCATCCTCTTCCAGCTGATATAGTAATTTAGTAAGACCGCCTGAAGTAATTAATAACGAGCGCTGCAACTCTGAGGGTGTCAAAATATAAGGTTTGGGCGAACGACGCAACGTTGCAAGAATATCAAACTCACTAACGCTTAAGTCGAAATTTTTCAGTGTTTCGCATGACCTAACAAAGCTCATATCACGAACTCTGTAGAGATAAATAGCAGTCTCATGGGCTGGGGTAGAAACCTCACTCCAGTGAGCCTTTATCTGACCTACGATGTCTTTACCTGTATAATTCTTCAAGATTTAACTGCCTTTAATATGATTCTTGGGCAATAATACGCCCACTAAATATATCTTGCAAGAAAGATAAACCATCTATATATTTATCTTTCGAGATAAATACTTTTTGGGAATCAATCATGTCTACGGCTAAAAACATCTCTCATTTCACTCCTTCCTTCTTTCGAAATAGTAGCACTGCAGCATTATTAATACTGATGTTATCTGGCTGTGATTCAATGAACTCTGGACCTGAGCAAGCCGCTAACCCTTCATCAACACCTGCGCCAAGCGTGGAGATACAAGAAGTAGCATCTAAAGCACTTACCCTGACATCAGAATTAACGGGGAGAACTAACGCTTACCGAATTGCAGAAGTGCGGCCACAAGTTAGCGGTATCATATTGGAACGCGCCTTTAAAGAAGGTGAACGAGTCAAATCTGGTCAGCTTCTTTATAAAATCGACTCTGCAAACTATCAAGCCGAATATGACAGAGTGAAAGCGACATTGGCACGTGATGAAGCAGCACTCACAACAACGCGCTTGAAAGCTGAACGCTATGCGGGCCTTGTCAAAGTAAAATCAGTGAGCCAAGAAGCTTACGAAGAGGCAGATGCTGCGATGAAACAAGCACAAGCGAGTGTTGCAATGGATAAAGCTGCACTACAGTCTGCTCGTATTGCACTTAACTATACGAAAGTCAGCGCACCTATCGCTGGCTATATTGGTCGTTCAAATGTCACCCAAGGTGCTCTCGTCACAGCTAACCAAACAAATTCACTCGCCACTATTCGCCAGCTTGACCCCATTTATGTGGATGTAACACAGTCAAGTATCGACTTATTACGCCTAAAGCGCGCTTTGGGCCACAGCGACATAGAACAAGTTGATCCATTGACTCCCAAAGTAGTGCTAATTTTAGAAGACGGTAGCCATTATCAACACAAGGGTGATCTGAAATTCTCCGAGATGATGGTAGATGAAAAAACAGGTTCTATTACTATCCGCGCACTCTTCCCCAATCCAGATCAGCAATTACTACCAGGCATGTATGTCCGTGCGATTGTGCAGGAAGGTCTTAAGCAAAATGCAATATTAGTTCCGCAACAAGCGGTCACTCGTGATGCAAGTGGCGCTGCAAGTGCGCTGATACTAAACGATGAAGATACTGTCGAAATTCGAAAATTAAGCATTGCACGCGCGATAGGAAATCAGTGGCTATTAAACAGTGGACTTAACGAAGGAGACAGGGTCATCGTCAAGGGCTTACAAAAGGTCCGTCCCGGTGCCAAAGCGGTCGCTTCCGAAATAGCAAACACTACAGAAAAATTGACCATCCACTCGTCTAACTAAGTCAGCAAGGACTTCAATCATGGCCCGTTTTTTTATCGACCGCCCAGTTCTCGCTTGGGTTATCGCAATTATTATTATGTTGGCTGGTACACTTTCTGTACTCAAATTGCCAGTGGCTCAATACCCGCCCATTGCTTCACCACAAATTAGCATTTCAGCTAGTTATCCTGGCGCTTCGGCCCAAGCAGTTCAAGATACTGTCGTACAAGTTATCGAACAACAAATGTCAGGCTTAGATGGCTTACTTTATATGTCATCAAATAGCGAATCTACAGGTGCTGGGTCGGTTTCTTTAACCTTCGAAAATGGAACAGATCCCGACATTGCCCAAGTTCAAGTCCAAAATAAACTTCAACTAGCAATTCCACAGCTTCCAACCGAAGTACAACAACAAGGCATGCGCGTTGCTAAATCAGTGCGTAACTTCTTATTGGTATTAGGCCTTGAATCACCAAATGGTAGCTTCGATGGCGGCGCTCTCGGTGATTACTTAGCAAGCCATATTCAAGACTCTATTAGCCGTGTGCCTGGTGTCGGTGAAGTGACTTCTTTTATGTCGCAATATGCTATGCGCATCTGGCTTGATCCTCACAAGCTTCAACAATATAAGCTAATCCCGGCAGACATCATTGCTGCCGTGCGCGCTCAAAATGCACAAGTATCTGCAGGACAACTTGGTGCAGCGCCATCTGTTCCTGGCCAACAGCTCAATGCAACAATTACAGTTCAAAGCCGTTTAAATACGCCAGAACAATTTGAGAAGATCTTACTTAGTACCAACTCCGATGGCTCTAGCGTTTATCTGGGTGATGTTGCGCGTGTAGGTTTAGGTGATGCAAGCTATGGAAAGTTAGCTAGATATAACGGTAAACCTGCGGCTGCAATGGCTGTTCGTCTGGCAACCGGAGCTAATGCTCTGGAAACTGCGGATGCTGTGCGAGCCAAAGTTGAAGAGCTTTCAAAACACTTCCCTGCAGACATGAAGGCTATCTACCCATATGACACAACGCCCTTTGTTAGCATCTCGATAAAAGAAGTAGTAAAAACGTTAATAGAAGCCATTATCTTGGTTTTCTTCGTGATGTATTTGTTCTTACAGAACTTCCGCGCCACACTTATTCCAACCATGGCAGTACCCGTTGTGCTGCTCGGTACATTCGGTGTGTTAGCTGCATTTGGTTTCTCTATTAACACCCTCACTATGTTTGCGATGGTTCTGGCTATCGGCTTATTAGTCGACGATGCTATCGTAGTTGTTGAAAACGTTGAGCGTGTTATGCGTGAAGACAAGCTCAGTCCACTCGAAGCAACTAGAAAGTCCATGACACAAATCACAGGTGCTTTAATTGGTATCGCACTGGTGCTGTCAGCTGTGTTTGTGCCGATGGCATTCTTCGGCGGCTCGACCGGGGTAATATATCGTCAGTTTTCTATCACTATCGTCTCAGCCATGGTCCTCTCCGTCATCGTGGCAATGATCTTTACACCAGCGTTATGCGCAACTTTACTCAAGCCACTGGACCATGAATCACACGAAAATCGTAAAGGTTTTTTTGGCTGGTTCAATCGAGGCTTCGACAAACTCAATAACGGCTATCTCTCAATTGTTGGCGGTATGCTTCGTCGTAATCGACGGTCTATTTTGGTCTATGGTTTATTAGTTACTGTCATGGCGGTGTTATTTGTACGTACACCGACTGCCTTTTTACCTAATGAAGACCAAGGCATATTGTTCAACCAGATTGTACTACCTGCCGGAGCTACACAAGAACGTACTCTTGAAGTCATTAAACAGGTAGAAGAACACTTTTTAAATGATCCTGCCGTTGATCAAATGGTCGCCGTTGCTGGCTTTAGCTTCGCTGGATCAGGACAAAATATGGGTATCGCCTTTATTCGCCTGAAGGATTGGGATGAACGACAAAGCCCAGAGCTTACATTAGGTGCAGTGATGCAACGAGCAGGTCAGCGTTTCAGTAAAATTAAAGATGCCATGGTCTTTTCATTCCCACCGCCTCCAGTAATGGAGCTAGGTAATGCTAACGGCTTTGATCTATATCTTCAGGATCAAGCCAATATCGGTCACGATGCCATGATGGCAGCCCGTAATCAGTTGCTAGGCATGGCAGCTCAAGACTCTCGTTTGGCTGGGGTACGTCCGAATGGTTTGGAAGATATGCCAGAATTCCAGCTCAATATCGACCACGAGAAAGCCGGTGCTTATGGTTTATCCGTGGCAGACATAAACGCAAGTTTATCGAGCGCCTGGGGCTCTGCTTATGTCGACGATTTCGTCCATGAGGGCCGTGTGAAGAAAGTATATATGCAAGCAGATGCAGCTTTTCGTATGTTACCGGAAAATATCAGTGACTGGTGGGTGCGAAATAGCGAAGGAGAAATGGTTCCCTTCTCTGCTATCTCCGATGCTCGCTGGACACATGGTTCACCTCGCCTTCAACGCTATAACGGCTTACCTGCGTTACAGATAAATGGAGCAGCAGCGCCCGGAGTCAGTTCGGGTGAGGCAATGGACATCATGGAAGAATTAATATCAAAATTACCTCCTGGCGTTGGCTTTAGCTGGACAGGTTTATCATACGAAGAGCGTCTAGCTGGAGCACAAGCTCCTGCACTATTTGCGTTATCGGTATTGGTTATATTCTTGGCTCTTGCGGCATTGTATGAAAGTTGGTCGGTTCCTTTCTCGGTTATACTTGTGGTACCGCTTGGGATTCTCGGTGCTGTAGTTGCAGCAACGATGCGTGGTCTGCCTAATGATATTTACTTCCAAGTAGGTCTGTTAGCAACCATTGGTTTAGCTGCAAAGAATGCCATTCTTATTGTAGAGTTTGCTAAATCGCTTAGTGAGCAAGGTATGGATTTAATCGATGCAGTATTGACCGCATCACGACAACGCTTACGCCCTATTATTATGACTTCACTGGCATTCGGTTTTGGGGTATTACCCTTAGCATTAAGCACTGGTGCGGGATCTGGAAGTCAGAATGCCATTGGCACAGGCGTACTTGGCGGGATGGTAGCATCGACGTTATTGGGGATACTCTTTGTGCCTTTATTCTTCGTATTGATTCGACGTGTATTTAATCGCAAGCCTAAACAAATTGAAGAAAGCACAAGTTCGTCCGATAAGGTTTAGTACAAAAAAACCTCTCCCACTTAAATAGTAGGAGAGGTTTTATTTTTTAGATCTCATTGGGCATAACTAAGAAGTTGGAAGACTCCCTTAGTAATCAACACCTTTTCTGGCTTTTACACCCGCTTTATAAGCATGTTTAATTTCTTTCACTTCTGAAACGGTGTCGGCTAGTTCTTTTAGCTGAGCACCGCCACCTCTACCAGTTACAATAACGCTTTGCTCATAAGGTCTATTTTTTAAAGCATCTAGTATCCGTTGTTCATCAAGATAGGTATAAGCGATCATATAGGTCAATTCATCAAGAACAACTAACTGAAGCGACTCATCCTTAAGCATTTTTTCCGCCACTTCCCATGTTCTTTCAGCCGCTTCTATATCAGACGTTCTATCCTGAGTATTCCAGGTAAAGCCGGTACCCATTTGGTAAAACTCAACTTCTGGCAATTTCTCTTTCAAGAAAATTTCTTCACCCGATAACTGTTGACCTTTAATGAATTGAACAACACCTACTTTCTGGTTATATCCCATTGCTCGCAGTACCATACCAAAAGCAGAACTACTTTTACCTTTACCGTTACCGGTTAAAAGTATCAGTACACCCTTCTCAATATTTGCTTCGGCAATATGCGAATCCACTGACTCTTTTTGTTTTTGCATTTTCTTTTTATGTGCATCATTCTTATCTTGTTCTGACATAGTCGTAACCTATTTATGATCAATGTGGAAATTTATTCGAGTTAATAAGCTTGCTTAACGAACACTATCTAAGTGCTCACAGACAGTTTTCATACCTTCTAAGGTTCTTACCGAGAAGCGGTGCAATAGATCACCATTTACGTAAAATATTCTGTTATTTTTAACTGCAGGCACTTCTGGCCAATTTTGCCAAAAGTCACCTTCACCTAAACCATGGCCGTGATGTGACGGAATAATAATAACCTCAGGCTGCTCTGCTAGAATATTCTCGATGCTAACTTGAGGGTATTCTCCAATATTTTCATTAAAGATATTGACGCCACCACAACCAACTAACATTTCATTTATCCAACTTTTTGCCGCCATGGCCCTTAAAGGCTCATTCCATAGCTGATAAAAGAAACGAATGGGCGTTTTCTTTGAATACTGTTCCTTTAACGCTGCCAGGCCATTTAGGTATTTATCAGCTTCTGAATTTGCACGATCTGGTACTCCGATTAATTCCCCTAAGCGTCTTATTTCATCCGCTATTTCAGATAATGAGTTGGTCTGTGTTCGATACACATTCAAACCTAAACGCTCTAATTGATCAATGTCATCAAGTTTATTGCCGCCATCCCATGCGATGATGACATCAGGCTTAAGGCTGAGAACCTTTTCAATTTGGATGCCGTTGTAACCACCAATCACCGGTATTAACTTTGCTGCTTCCGGGTAATCAGCAAAACTGGTGGTTGCGACTATTTGATCGCCCGCGCCCAACAAAAAAAGTAGCTCAACTGAGTGAGGTGATAAAGCAATAATTCTTTGTTGCTTGAGCTCTTGTGCAAAAGCACTATTTTGAAA
>TARA_R110002049_G_scaffold307668_2_pt1 | contig 10382 bp, 4 predicted proteins | sample TARA_R110002049 | Tara Oceans TARA_R110002049 (sample SAMEA4396941) | marine metagenome | biome: Polar Biome; feature: [SRF] surface water layer (ENVO:00010504); material: water (ENVO:00002006), including particulate matter (ENVO:01000060) such as... | depth 5 m
CACTTTGGTAAGTTTTTCAACATTACATATTACTAATGTATCATCATAAACTTCAGATTTAATATCAATGGGTTTTTCCAATAAGCGCCATAGGTCTGATAAACACATTTCCTTTACAATGATTTCTAGTAGTCTAAACAGTGCTTATCTAATTTATCCAATATTTATTTTATTACAATAGCAGTAACAATTACATTAAAACTCAAAAATTCAATTCATAAGATTTACATATTATTAACACACAATATATTGTTAAAAATAGTATTGTCAAGTTTTTATCGAGTGCTTTAGTATTAGCTTAAGAGTGAAAAAGGGTAATTTTATTTTTTGTATATAATAGAGCTCTTTGGGTATTTTCATGTAAATCTAAAACCACCTCTGTTGGCGCATCATGTTAGAAAATACATGTTAATACTCATTAACTTCTACATTAAAAAAAACGATATGAAAACAATTAAACTACTATTCTTATTATTATTTACTGTCTTCAGTTATGGGCAGAACACATTTTCTTGGGATAATTCGTCAGATTATGGCGTTAAAGGTTCTCAGAATTTTTATCCAGGGCAAGTCATTAATATGACTTTATCCTACAGTACTCCTGGAGATTTTCAATATGTAAATATCACCTTGCAAGAGAAAAATGCTTCTAATACGATTGTTAATAGTTATGGTTTTACCTATGTAAGAGATGAGAGTTCAGGACAGCAACCCAATACAGACACATTTTCTACAACTTATACCATAGATTCTAATGTGCCCACAACGATACCTGCTGGAAATTATTATTTCTTGCACATGTTTGTGTGGACCGTTAGTAATGGTGGAGCAAATGATAGTAGAGTTGTCAATATAATTCCTGAAAACATTGTTAATACAAAAGTAAACGTGACTTTAAATGCCAAACATATTGTAGGAGGAAAAGAAACGTTTGAACGAGCAAAATATATAGGTATTCATGCTAACCAAGTAGAAGCCGAATGGGATGGTAACAATGTTGATTCCAACGGCAACCCTATTGATTTACGGGATGACCTTTTAAATGGTTTGGATGTTTATTTAGGCAGAGATACAGGAGGCATCACATTTAATTTGAATCAAGTAGCACAAGACCCCGCAAGAACAGGTTACGCTAAGCCTACTGGCACAAACAGTATAGCTTCAAGAGGTCTAAACGCAAGAAACTCGTATGCTTCAAAAACAACTTTACATCCTTATGAAAGCAGAAACGAACTCATCCTTGCGGGACAATTAAACCCATTTTGGACAGGCGATGATCAAGTACCTACTGGTCAAGGATGGCTATTGGCAAATGGAACAGCTACTGGAGAATATATGGGGCGCTACATTAATGAGTTTCATAGTGGAAATGGAGAGCCTGCACCTAGTTGGGTTGAGGTAATTAATGAGCCGGCTTATGAAAGATACGGTGGCCCTAATAACTTTACGAATAACATTCAAGATATTGCCGATTTTCATAATGAGGTTGCGGCTGCCATTAAGACGCAAACACCCAACGCATTAGTAGGTGGTTATACAACTGCTTTTCCAAATTTTGAAAAAGGAGATTTTCAACGTTGGAATAACCGTTGGAAACTTTTTATGGATGTAGCTGGAGCCAACATGGATTTCTTTTCAATTCACCTATATGACATAGCTTCTAAACCGGATGGTACAATTGATTTAAGAAGTGGTAGTAATATTGAGGCTACTTTCGATATGATGGAGCAGTATAGTACAATGTCGTTCGGCTCTGTAAAACCTTTTTTAATATCTGAAATGGGAGGTGTGATGAACGGTCAAAGAAACCAGCCTTGGTCTCCATTTAGAGATTGGCTTTGGGTTAAGAGTGCTAACTCACAACTCATGTCTATGATGGAGAGGCCCAATACTATTGCTAAAGCACTTCCATTCCTAATTGTAAAAGCACAATGGGGAAGTACACCAGATGGAAATCCATATAATAATAGATTAATGAGGCAAGAAAATGAACCTACTACCTTTGTACCTGGCTACGGATATACGGGGAATTGGGTATATTCCGACATGGTAAAGTTTTATCAATTGTGGAGCAACGTAAAAGGCACTAGAGTAGATACTACATCAGATGACTTAGATATTCAGGTAGATGCCTATGTTGATGGGGATAAAGCTTATATTATTCTTAATAATTTAGAATTTGCCTCAAAAGATATTGACTTAACTTTCATTGACACACAATTTGGCACTATTAATTCTATAAATAAAAAGCACCTATATTTAGATAACGTTACTCCAATATTATCAGATGAGTCCATTCCAGCGAATACGTCTACAGTTACTTTGGGTGCAGAGGCTACTATGATTTTAGAAGTCACTTTTGACAATGCAGTAACTATTAATGATTCAAACACTGAAACTAAATATTATGCGACTGACTATTTAAAACCAATAGTTGCTAATCAAGTAGAAACGTTTCAAATAAATGCCGTTTCAAAGAACACATATGGTGAAGCTGTATTAAGATTAGGAGTTGGCAGACCTCATGGAAAGCTTATATATCCGACATCGATAACCGTTAATAATACTTCAATTGCAATTCCTAATGATTGGAGAGGCTATGATCAAGCTCAAAGAGAACGCTTTTTTGGCGTATTGGAAATTCCAGTGCCATTTAATCTCGTTCAAACCAATAACACTATTGAGGTTACCTATCCAGATGCGGGAGGACATATAAGCAGTGTAACGATGCAAATATTTAATTTTAATCGAGATATCCGTACACCACCAACAGCAAGTGTGAAGGATATTGGACCTTTAAAACGAGTGAAGATTTATCCAAATCCAACAAAAGGGATTTTTAATCTATCTGACATTCACAATACAAAAGAAGTTAAAATATTTACCATATCTGGGATGGAAGTAAAAAAATTCACAAATCTGAAAGATATGGATATATCAAAACTAGCGGCAGGGATATACTTTGTAAAAACCAACAATGGCGGGGTAGCAAAACTGGTTAAACATTAGTAACCATCTTAGCGATTTAAACGTTATAAATAAATCTTCTAGTCTAGAGGCTAATTAAATACTCAGATTAGAAATAAGACCGCAATTTTAATACTTAATAGAAATTAAAAAAACTCTGAAAAATCAGAGTTTTTTTGTGAATTTTAGAAGCCATACTATTTATTAAAAACTATTAAATAAGGATGCCTATGCCTTTTATATTAGAGTAATTATTTTATTGTTATTAAAACTAATTTCTAATTATCACTAAGCAACAAAGCTTTAATGGTTTTAAATCATACTGCAAAATGGAATATTATCAATAAGATTGTTCCATAAAAAAATTTCAAGCTTATGCTTTTTTAAATAACTAATCATATTTTATCTCTTTAATGTAAAATGTCCCTTGTACATTTTTCCTTTAGATGGTCTATTTACAATAAACCAATAATCTGAAGATGATAATCGAGTTCCTTTATACATCCCGTCCCACCCAATGGAATTAGGGTTTAATTCTTTTAAAAATTTACCGTATCTGTCAAAAATACGAATGGTTATATCTGGTTCGGATTCTGAAAATTTAATCTTCCAATATTCATTATTACCATCTCCATTTGGTGTAAAATATTTTGGATAATTTAAAATATAAATGTCTTCATTTAAGTATCCACAACCATTTTTATCTCTGACATAAACCATATAATCGCCACTTAGTAAATTATTAAATTCATTACTGTCTTGATAGTTAATGTTATCTAGTGAATACTCATAATCGCCATAGCCTTGAGCATTTACTTGAATAGTGTTTCTGTTTGAACTCCAATCTTCTACTTCAATTTTAAGTAATTCAGGTAATCCAGATTCAATTACTTCTATAGAAATTGTTGCTTCACATGTTTGTATCCCGTCTGGCCAATAATTGTAAACCGTAACACTATATATGCCTGCTTCATCCACTACTATCTCTGAAGAGGTATCTCCGGTGGACCATAAATAGGCATCATGAGATGATTTTAAGGATAGCGTTAATGGTTCGTTATTACATAGTGACCAACTCTCATTAACAACTATTATGGGAGTGTCAAAAACTTCAATTGTTTCAGTTAAATAATAAGTATTAAACCCAGATACAATAGTTGCATTAACAACATAATTTCCAGCAGATGTATATTGATGTTCCGCCTCAATATCTGTAGATGTTGTTCCATCTCCAAAATCCCAAATTACTTCGTCTATTATCTCGTCCGTATCAACTCTAAACCTACCAATGTCATCTAAACAAATATCATTGGTTTCAATTTGAGCTACAAAATAAGATTGTATAAATGGAGGTAATCCATAGACTGCTGTTCTTTTTTTTAAATTTAGCCCCTTATTCACATAATTACAGCCATGCCCAACCACGTTAGGATCCTCAATAATATCCAATGACGATGTTAAGCTGTTTGATATATATATATATTTCTATCCAGCGCTAATTGAATTGCTGACAAAAAATTGTTGCCTGAATAAATTATAGTATCAGAATTGATAATATTGGTTTTACTATATATACTCAGATCTAACTGATGTAATTGACTTGAGAAATTATTAAAATCTAATTCAGATACATAAAGTAAATTACTATTAGGTGAGAACTCTAGACCGTAGGCTCCACTATTTGGATTCTTATCGAAGATTTCGTCCAGTTTAATTGCGTTAGAAACAACACCTGTTCTAATGTCAAAATCAAAAATTTCGACAAAACTATTAATATGCCATTTTGCTATTGCCAATTTTCGTCCGTTCGGAGATATTTTCATGTAGCCAACGCTATCAAACCCATCGCCTCCATGAAAACTTCCAATTTCAGTTTTTATTGGTGTTGAGGAGACACCAGTTTCTGTTATCTTAAATGTCAAAAATTCTGAACTGTTCCAAGAATGGGTAACCACCCAAAAATCAATACCATTGGCATGTTGTATAGCAGTAATTTTTTCTGCACAAGGAGTTGCTAGCAATATATTCTTATTTGAAGTAATATCACCATTATTTAAATTTAAATCGACTTCCGAATATTGAAGACCATCTGTACCTCCTGCATTAGTAACTGTGAAAATATAGTAAGTAGTAGTAGAATTAGGTTTAGGTATAATAATAGCAGATTGCGTGCTGGACATGTGCCCTAAAAGCCCCTGCCCATTTGGCATAACATCATGGTTTTTATCCCATACGGTAATGCCATCAGTATAAAACAAGAGTTTACCTTGGTTATTAGAAATAGTTGCACAGCCTTCATTTGTCTTAAGTTGTCCATTTAGAACTGGTTTTGGCGCACAGCTATTAAAGTCCAACCCAACATTATTCCCAAAATACCAAAATGCCGCTTCTTTTTGACCATAACAAAAAGAAGTAATAAAAAACAGAAAACAACAAAATATAGCTTTCGATAAAGAATAGAATGATATAAACATTGATTCTATTTTAAAATAAACTGCTCTTTCATAATAATGTTATGAGCACTAAAGAGATTAATTACATTCCTCTATTAAATTATTGTGCACAAAATGATAATCATTTTTCAAATTCAGTTTTAACCGAGTACGAATGATATATGCCAGCTTAAGCTATTAATCTTTCAATACATTATTTTTTAATAATCTTAAATAAATCACTAGCCCCTTCATCTGTGACTCTAATTAAATAAAGACCACTTTGATAGTTGCTAAGGTCGACGACAACTCTACTACCAGTTACTTTTACACGTTCAATCATTCCACCTTGTATGTTGTATACTGCCACAGTTGTGGAATTGGTTAATCCATTTATTACAACATCGCTGTAAGTTGGGTTAGGAAATACAGAAATATTGCTTAATTCCTTCTCTCCAACAGATAACGTTCCAGTATAGGTTAAACTAAACCAATCGGCGTTCCATTGCCATACGGTCGAACCTGTTGATTCAAAACGAATGGTGTGAGTGCCTGCTGAAATGTCAATTTCACCAGATCCTGACTGAGGCACATAGGTGTCCCAACCTCCCGTACTGGCAAGAGTTGTTGTGTTTAATAACACACCATCTACATAAACATTTACCCCTATACCTGTTGTGCTCGGCGTTCCAATATTGAATTGAAGCGCATACATGCCGCTTGCAGGAATTTCAACCGTATAATCTGCCCAGTCTCCAGAGGTGTTGAAGTTAAAGCCAATTCCAGGGTTTATTACCACACCTTCATCATCGCCACCCGTTGCAGGATTGCCACTCGTATTTACAAAAGTTTCTGCTTCTATATAAATGCTTTTAGAAACATTTACTGTACATGTAGCAAACACATTTGAATCGGCTACCGAAGTTGCAGTTATAGTAGTAACACCATCAGTTAGTCCCGCAGTTACCACACCATTTTGGTCAACAGTTGCAATAGCATTATTTGATGAGGTCCAGTTGATATCTGTGTCAGTAGCATATTCAGGAGTAAGAGTAATAGGCAATGTTTTGCTTAATCCTGGAAATAAATTAATGGATATTGGTATTTCTATCGACTGGATAGCAACATTAACAGGATCTGTTTGCACATCAATGGTCACTTCATCAAAAATTGAAGTTACATCATCTGAAGTTGCTCTAATAACAGCTTGACCTTCAGATTGCCCAGTTATAACACCTGTTGTTGGGTCAACAGTGGCTACAGCTGGATTGCTAGAACTCCATGTTATATCTGTATTATAAGCATCTGCTGGTAAAGCTGTAGCTGTACGCGTAATGGTTTCTCCAACCTGTACTACTGGTAAGCCATCTTCAATAGTAACAGAAGTCACACGAATATGGTCTATAACCTCAATGTCCTTAGTCTTAGAATCCAAGATAGTGGTGCCATCTTTTAAAGTCAGTTTGATGGAATATCCAGTATCTGGAGCTGGTGGGCTCGCTAGATTATAAGTAACCTGAACCGTGGCATTTCCTAAAACATTAATACTTTGAGATCCTGAACCTAAAACAGCACCATCTTTTATCAATTCCATCATTACTGTACGATTACCCATTATGGTAACTGGTACGCTTACTGTACCCGTTGTAAATGGGCGTATAGTTTCAGGCAAGTCTCTAGTAAATACACTTTCGTTACCTGCAATACGAACATTAACTGTTATGGCATCCGAGATATTTGTACCTTTTACTTTTGCGGTTATTATAGCAGAACTGCCAATAACCTTACCAATAACTTTTCCCGTTGGAAGCACAGAGACATTAGCCTCATTACTTGAAGTCCACTCTATTTCAGGAGCGATTTCTGGTGTAGGAATAAGTTGGAGTGTTAAAGGTGTGTTTACAAAGTGGTCAACAGTAATCTGGTCTCCTTCTAAAATTTCGATGGCTGTTACCGTTGATTCCTCATAAGGAATAGCAGTAATGTTTTTTGATGCAAAAATGGTAGCATTTTCATTACTCGTTGCAGTAATGATGGCGATACCAGAATCCGCTACCGCGGTTACCACACCGTTTTCATCAACAGTAGCGACGTTAGAATCAGAAGACGTCCAAGTTAAACTTTTATTTGATGCATCTGCTGGTGTGAATACTGGTACAATACCCAAGTTATTGCCATTCATTAAGGACTCATCACTACCTAAAGAAAGTGAAGTTAAAGCTATAGCCGTATCATCAGTTCTTCCAGGGGCTTCATCCATGTCCCAAACCTGAATCATTACCGTTGTAAAATCGGTATTGCCAAAACGTTCAAAATAAACCGTGTTATTACCGTTAACTAAATACTCTATAGGGCATTCTATTTCCAATACACCAAACCAACCACCTCTCCAGCCGCCTGCCATATAACCTCGAGGATTAAATAACATGGCGTTAGGAAATTGGGTATTGATCTCATTTCCATTTACTTTTAACGATTTTACTCTTATAGTGCCCGTGCCTGCTCCTCCATCCACTGGGTTGAGGAAAAATCCACCAATCCTAATTATTGCCTCACCTATTGCAGGTTTTACTACATTATTTACTGTTGTAGTTAGTTTGTTAACCCCCTCTAAACGACACAATTGTGTACCTCTACTATTCATAGCAGAAGTAAGAGGTTCGGACATATATTTTGTCTCTTTAGACTCTTTATTAATTTCAACTGTATTGGCATAGGTATAATCCAATATAATTGTTGAATTTGGTTTTAAGGTTACCTGCGCAGGTGCTGTTTCTAGGTTTACTACAGATATAGCAGGTTCACCTTGAGTTCCTAAATTAGGATCGAAGAATAAGTGACGCATTTCCACATTACTTACAGTATTTGCAGTTGCTGTATTAAACGTATTAAGATTGACAGTTTTGATGCCTTGTTCACAGTTATTCAAAATAACATATACATGCTTGTCGTTCACGTATGCATCTACTTGCACATCTAAGTTATTAGATTTTGTATCAATACGTGTGCCGTCTACATCTTTCCATAGTTCAAAATAATAGATAAGCGCGCTCCAGTCCCAGCCACCACTAGGTTCATTTATTACCCAAGGGGATGTTGTTCCCGTCCAAGTTCCGATGGGGTCAAATAACGTAGCGCCGTGGTAACGCGTTACATTACCATCTGGTTTAATGGAAGCCCCCCAAACCGCTTTTGTAGGCGCAAATGGCATACTCATTACAACGTGTGAAGGACGCTCTAAGAACTGCATAAACATTTGATTGAAGGGTTTTATAAATTCCCAATCGCGCCGTCTTGCTGGAAGAGACGTTATATAATTAGAGCCTACCGCTCCAAATTCAGACATTACAATGTCTTTCTTTTGTCCGAATAATAAATTATCATACCATTCCAATTGGTCTAGCATAGCCGCTACATGCCCTCCTGAACGAATTGTAGATGATTGTAGGGTTGAATTTGGCCAATCGTAAATATGCACACCGTAAAAATCCATATCTGCACCAGTATAATCAATAAAGCCTTGCCATAGATAATCCCATTGCCACCATGCATCGGCTCTTCTATCCCATGCTTTAGGCCAATCCCTACCGTTAGCTTCATATAAATCCTTAACACCAGATAGCATATTGTCATACAAAGCGTCAGCCTCATCGCTGGAATTGTCATACCAAAACTGACCATCAGTACGTGAAGGAATACCATCCCTTTTATAGAAATCATGTTGGCCTTGGGTCATGCCTCCAATTAAAGGTGCATCACTGCCTAACCTTGCTCTAACGTTTTGAGCTATTAATTTATGATATTCCCAGTTTTTTTCTAGACTCGAGACAATCATACCAAATTGTGGATTCATAAAATCCATATCTGGCTCGTTAAAGCATTCCCAATATTTTGGAAGTCCAGTCCCCAGATCTCCTGGAGATTTTGCAAAATAATGATCTAAAAATAACGTTACCCATTCTGCTGCGGCATCAGTATCCTTTACAAACCAACCGTCTTTTCCTTTTCCAAAACCAGGAAACCAAGAAAGGTTTGGATACATAGGAGTTGTAGCATTAACTCCCATTATCATATTATTAGTTTTGCTTTTATATTGGTTACGCGGTGTAAATTGAGAAGATGAAAGCCATTGTTTTAGTCCATTGCCATGCTCTATCATTTGAGCTTCATGTGGCCAACTTGGATTATTAGGGTCTTCTTCAACACCTTGCATCATCCATGTTGCAGATCCTGTTTCTCTTCCAAAATAAACCCCTAAGTCATTTATTAAATAATCTAATTTATCTTCCTCACCATTCCAATCACTTTCATGCGGGGTAGCGTGAATGGTCATACGTCGCTCGCGACCAAAATCTGAAACCCCCTCAACGGAGTGTTTCATATTTAAATTTACATCTACATTAACGCTTTGTGAAAACCCATAGGCACTAAGTAGAATAATAAGTAGGGTTATAATTTTGTTATAATTCTTGTTAATCATTTTGCGATTTTTTTAAAATCTTGATTTAGTGTTTACAGTTTAGTTGGTTTCTACGGTTTAGTTGTATGAAAAAGTTATTACTTAAAATTTTGCTTTTATTAGTAAAAACAACCAAAAGGAAATAGAAACCAAAAGGAAATATTTATCTATTTCCTTTTGGTTTAAAAAGTACTGGTGAATACTTTTTTATAAGTCATCTCATTAAAAAACCACCTTTTTAGTGGCACTTCCTAATTCCGTAGTTAATCTTACCATATAAATAGTAGTGCTCTTAAATTTATAATCAAGAGTTTCTTGAGCTCTTAATTGCTTTGAAATTAAAACACGACCTAGTAAATCGATAATTTGAACATTACCAGAAATATCATTTAAACTAACCCCTGTTTTAGATATTGTGAAATTGTTTTTTATAACATCTTTTTCTACAGATAACGGAGGTAGAAAATCTACTTTCCATGCTTTTACAAATAATTGTGCACCAGAACCACCTCTTAAAATACCGA
>TARA_R110002049_G_scaffold243170_2_pt1 | contig 10372 bp, 6 predicted proteins | sample TARA_R110002049 | Tara Oceans TARA_R110002049 (sample SAMEA4396941) | marine metagenome | biome: Polar Biome; feature: [SRF] surface water layer (ENVO:00010504); material: water (ENVO:00002006), including particulate matter (ENVO:01000060) such as... | depth 5 m
CGAAATGAACTACCAAATGAGGAATTGGAGGTACTTCACCTGGCTTTGGGGAGGACAATTGGCCGGACAGGCGATCCATCAAATTGATCTAATGAATTGGATTATGAAGGATTATCCAATTTCCGTTAACGGATTGGGAGGACGACAGGCCTATAGCGGACCTGACCAAGGAAATACCTTTGACCATCATTATGCCGAATACGAATATCCCAACAAAGTAAGGCTGCACGTCCAATGCAGAAATATTGATAACAATTGGAACAAAAGTGGATTCCACATCCAAGGGACCAAAGGATATGCAGATGACAAGTCCCAAATCTACAATTCGGCAGGTGAATTGGTTTGGAGGTACCGCAATAAGGAAGAAATATTAGGTTCTTCACAAAAATGTCAGTCCCATTTTATAAACTCTATTTTAGAAAACAAACCTATAAATGAGGTCGAATACGGCGCAAAGTCCACCCTGACCACCATTATGGGGAGAATGGCCATACATTCCGGTCAAAGGTTTACTTTAGAAAAGATCTTAACTTCCCAAAGAAGCATTATACCAAAGAATTTTTCTTGGGATGCCAAAATGCCAGATATGCCCGGTCCAGACGGCAACTACGAAATACCTATTCCAGGAAAAACAGAGGTTATTTAAATAAAAAAATCGGAATCAACAATTCTAACTTAAATAAACAATTACGATGAAACCTGAAAGTAAAGAGATTAAATTGGCTCCCTTAAAAATATAATTATAAAAGTCAAGAGCAATTGTTCCAGGTGAAGTACATAAGTTGAACTAATATTATTTGGTAAGTATAAAACAGGACAGCAAATTTAGTTCATATAAATAAACCGCATCTATTGAGGTGATGGGAAGAAAATTCCTATCTAAGTATAATAGTAAGTTCGCACTAGAGGCCTTGAACTAGGTCTTAAAGCTCAAAAATAAAGACTTCCGCTAAAAGCTTAATTTGTTGACAAAGGACAATCATGGATAAAGTCACTTTTTAAAAGCTTCCACAGGTTGTCTACTTGTCGTATAATGAAAAATAGCTGCTAAAAAGTTTATCAAATATGAATATAGACCATATATAATATTGGGTAATGGGACTGGCGCCCATTGTACCTGGAAAACTAGCTATTCACTTTTCCATTTATCATAACGGATCAAAGCCTATATATAATAATAATCGGCATAATTCAAAGGAACATCAATTTCTACCTTGTGCGGAATGCTACCAACACTATGTTCTAAAATAAAACCTTGATTATCCCCCAATTCAGAAGTGTACTCCTTTGAACCAAGTGTGGTTAAAATTAAATTAATCTTTTTGGAATAATTAATATCACTGTAGGAATTCAATTCTATCAAAGCTGAAGCAACTATAGCCGCTGCCGAAGCATCACGAAAAGCAACGGGAATATCAGGAGCGTCATAATCCCAATATGGAATACCATCTTCAGGTAAATTGCGAATAATATGTTCCGCAATTTTATTGGCCATATTTAAATATTGAACATCTTTGGTATATCTATAACATACCGTAAACCCATATAAGCCCCATGCCTGACCCCTTGCCCAAGAACTATTGTTTGCTAATCCCTGCGCGGTTTCCCTTTTTCTAACCTTACCAGATACAGGATCATAATCGATGACGTGATAGGAACTATTGTCTTTACGGAAGTGATTAGCCAATGTAGTGTTTGCATGTATTATTGCCACTTCCTGGTATACAGGGTTTCCTGTCCATTCCGACAGTTTAAACAATAACTCCAAATTCATCATATTGTCAATTATTACAGGAAACTTCCAATCCCTTTCCGATTGCCAACCAGAATAGACGTCCCAGCTCTTTATACAGCCCACAATTGGATTAAATCGAGTTAGCAAAGAGTCACCAGCCGTTATCAGGATATCTTTAAACTTTTCATTATTCGTAAGTCTATAACCATTCCCAAAAGAGGAATTAAATACAAATCCTAAATCATGATTGTCTGTTCTTAGCTTATGACCTTCAAATAGATTCTGGAATTTTTCAGCGGCGTTCTTCCATTTTTTATCTCCAGTAAAATCAAACATATACCAGCAACTTCCCGGAAAAAAGCCTTCAGTCCAATCAAACTTAGGGTCTGTCCATTGAACCGAACCATCCTTATTCAATGTTCTAGGTATTCTATTGGTCATTTCAGCAGAGATTAATTGAACTTCTAATTGATTTTGAACTTCATGTAAGATCGACTTAACATCCAAGTTGGATAATTCTTTCTTATTTACACAGGTTACTGAACTTAATAGCACTAATCCAAATAATAACTTTTTGCTCGTCATTATATTCATGTGAGATTGATTATTTTAAAAAACTAGATCTTACCCAATTATCGCCCTAACTCAAAATCATCAATATTGACCGTCGTATTCTCCTAATCACTAATCTGGTCAAGAAAATTGAATAATACCATAAACATAATAAAATGGGTACCTAAATATTAGTAATTAGGGATTTTCAGATATTGCATCACTGCTTCGTCTCCCTGAAGTACATTTTTCGGTCTTGGATTATCATTTCCAAAAACCAAAAGATCTTCTGGAGGAAGAATCTTGATAAAATCTTCTTTATAACCTTCCAAATAGGGTACATTTCCCGAGTCCAGGCTAAGATGCTGGGCAAAAAAATTATAGACTGCAGTCCTTTTGGAATATCCATAATCGTGTCTTTCAGACTGTAAATGAACATTTTCCAATTTATGCTCTGCATTGTACAATGCGTATACCTTTTGAATATACGGATACTCTACTCTTGGTGTATTACTTGTCCAATCCGCACCATCGGAAACCAACAACAACGGTCTAGGGGCGCAGAGGGCCGCAATTTCCACATTGTTAGTTTGATGATCAGCACTTTTATGTATTGGCATTCCACTCTCACAGACACATCCACCGAAGAAGTGCGCAGAAACTTGTACTACGGGGGCAGCAACTTTAATCCGATTATCAATAGCCGCTAAAACAAAGGTTTGGGTGCCACCTCCCGACGCACCAGTCATGCCTATGCGATTTGCATCTACATCTGGCCTGGACAACAAATACTCAAGAACCCTTTTGCTGTTCCAGGTCTGCAACAACAAAGCAATCGGTATCCTGTGATTTACTTGGTTACTTTCTGCATAACCTACCATATCATAAGCAAAAACAACTGCCCCCATTCTAGCTAAGGTAGCGCACCTTAACTGGATGTAGTCCGTATACCTTTTATCCTTCATATGACCGTGAGGACTAAGAATAGCGGCGTATTTTCCCTCGTCCGTAACAGGTCTATAAATATTGCCTGTAATAAAGAAACCAGGAAAGCTCTCAATAGCAATGTTCTCTACAATATACCCGTCCAGAATCCGGGTATGTCTAATAATTAGATTAAAATTTCCTATTATTTTTGGCATCTTATCCAATTTCATTCCATCAATAATGCCCTTTTTAATTCTTGAAGACCTTTTTTCCCATGATTCCAAATCATCCCATTCCGAAGCAAATTTTTTCATTACTAAGTTCGCCTCATCTTCCGTCCAATAGGAACCCACACACAAATCAGTAGCCTGTGCATTTATAATTAAATTAAACACACAAAAAACAACTAGACTCAATATTGCTCTCATTAATAATGGATTTTAAAGTTATTTTGTAACCGCTTTTGGGGTATCTGATTTATAACTTCCTCAAATAGTTAATTCTATTGGATAAGTCCTATAAATTTTATTACCTATATGTCAACTTCAATTAGACCTATTATTTACAATATCCACTTTTCTTGAAAATTTAACTTTTCTAATAAATTCATATTTTGAATTATTTTAGAGGCGTTGCCATATAATCTTCAATATCCCTCCAATGTTCCAACATTATCTTTCTTTTTTTCTTCAACTGTTGGATTAAGTCAGGTCCTAATAAAAAAGTATCTTCATATTGCTTATAATCTGAATGTGAAATATAATCCATCCCATTGTTTTCAAGAGTTTCAATGAGTTCAGTTGTATTATCCAATTCATCCCGCATCACCATATTAAAGGCCTGTAAATCTTTATCTCCTTCCCAAGTTGAATTTTTATTAGGGCGATAGTTCTGAACTTTAAATTTCTCTATATTTCGATTACGGATAAGTTGAGCTTCAGAAAAATTGCCTATGCTCCTATAAATACTTCCTTGTATTTTTAATGCTTTTGACATGTTTCCTAAAAAAAGACTATCGGTAGTTTGGTGGCTAATTTTGGACATTTTATCGGAAATACTATATAACATTTTTGCATATTTTAAAGCATGTTGCGAATCTATAATCCTAACTGCACCATGGATATCCACATAATCCATCCGGGCTTCGGTTTCATTTGCATTAAAAACTTGTTGCATAAAATAAGCCTCATCCGCCTTAGCCAATCTATCAGGAGCCACTACAAGTGGTCTGGTAACATACCTCGCGCTAACCCCCATATATATTCCTGACGCTCCCTTAAGAAATTCGCTTTTATAATTACTGGCCTTTTCCTGCTCCAAAAAAATACTTTGAAGTTCATCCACTGTTTTATCTCCTGCCCATTTTTTATTATAAACATATAATTGTTGGCTTTCAGTCATAGTTCTTATTGATTTATTGTTAGATAGATAATCAATAAGAACATCCACAAATCTTTGAATAACATTAAAATCCTCATGATCCCTATCATAGGATGCTCTAAAACTGATAAAGGTGGTTTTCGCCTCATTAGTAATTAGAGAGTTGAAATCTCGGATTAAACTCACAGGTTCAATAACCCCCTTAATAGGATAATCTTTTACAATTTGGCTACTAATCCCCTTTACTTCATCTGAATTATGGCTTTGATAATAACAGCCAGGGGGTAAGTTTTCATAAATATCAATTTTTTCTTCATCAGAAAACATAGAACCAGTAAGGTGTATGGTTATTTCCCGCCCAGCTAACTTTGCCCCTCGTTTAAAACTGTTCATTAAAGCCGCCACGCGTCTACCTGTACTGATTCCTTTGCAATGTGAAGGTCCGTTTGGTCCGGTATACAACCAATCTGCCCAACAAATCCCTGAACCAGCATCATTAGTTTTAAAGAAGAAAGTATTGATTTCAGGAACATTCTTTAATAGTTCGGCAACCATTCTGCCGTACATTTCTTGTGTTTCCTCCAAGCTCACACAAGGTGAAAATGCAGGATAATTTCCGCGCCTTGGATGATCTACCCGAGCACCGCGCAATTGAGGATATTCATTATAAAACTCCTCTGGTAGAAAGTTTGGTTCATAACTCCAAAAAGCAGCGCCTAATCCAAACTCCCTTAAAATACCTGCTTTTGCCAGTAATAGTTCCCTGTTCCTTTTTACAAATTCGACAGGAATAAACTTTTCAATTTTACTATCCGGAAAGAACTTAAAGGGTGTGGGGTTATAACTCGCGTACTCATACCAAAAATTTCTTCCTTCAGGAATTTCATGGAATGATTTTTCAGCAAGTTCACTTATATTAACCTCTACTTTCCCGTAGGGTTTTAGTCGAGCAGCTTGTTGAACCAATTTTCTAAAAACATCAAGATCAGTTGTTGGTGCCTGTATTACAAAAACCCGTTCCCCATCTTTATTTTGTATGGATATGACTTTATTTTTAGGGCTAGGCGTATCGTTCGCAACCATCCCAAAAATTATTGAAAAACTAAAAAAAATAGTAATTGTAATTCTAAACCTCATAAAAAAACATCTAATTGTTATAATTTTTCATTGACTTATATTTTTTTTCAAAAACCCAATAAAGTCGCTCAAAAATAGGTCGCACCCACTGTTGAGACATTTCGCCATACCTGTTTTATTAATGTATTATTCCAATTTAATTTTCACCTCCAACAGTAATTGTAAACACACCCCAATGCACATTCCTTTTAATGGTTTTCCAATCTTTTATTTCGTAGCTAGCCAAAAATTTTATTTGATGTCCTGGTGGACAATCTTTGGATATGTGCACTATAGACGATAATGAATATCCGTCACCCCATTTATCCGGCTGCATTTCATCAAATAATCGTTCATTTTCAACATAAGTATCATCATAATAAAGCCTCAACTTATGGCTACTATTAGTAATCTCATAAATCATTATATCTTCTCCGGGTTCAGCAATATTGTTGCCATTACCCTTGCCATATATTTCTCCATCCCCATCGTCAATTCCAATATTTTCAAACTTGGCAATATCATAATAGATTGGAGCCTCGAATTCATCTACCCATTGTCTACCCTCATCATCCTCGATGGTTAAGTTAAAATGTACCCTAAACGGAGATCCATCCAAAACCGGTTTACTATATGCTTTTACAATAAATTTTTCCACCGGCCATCTATCTTCAAAGGATGTTATTTTATTTACACTTATAATAGGGTTAAGGATTGAGACATCTTTAGATGTAGTGGATAAATGTACCTTTAGATTTTTTCCGCTAGCTCCTCCCCTATTAAGAAGATGGAGTTTAATTTTTGATTCACTCAAATGGTTTAAAAAAATCCCAGAACCCTCAACCTCATAATTAAGCAAAACAATTTCGGGAGCACTTTTAGCACTTACAACTCCTATTTGATGATTTTCATTGTTAACAGAGAAATTGATGCGGCCATTTTCATCGCTTTTCACCTCACTAATATTCTTAATGTTTTGAGTTACATTGTAATCCAATAATTTATAATACTTATTGGGCTCATACAAGGACGGGGTCTTTACATCTATTACAACTCCAGGAATAATTCTCCCTGAAGGTTGCCACTTCCGCGTAGTAACCCCCATTCCACCAATAGTTACTCCATATAACTCTATAAAACCAGGTTCTGAAAGGTTACTTTCAACTTCATATCCCCACACCTTAAAGTCAGGATAAATATCAGTATGGGTCCATCTATTCGGAGTAGGTAAGGGATTTCTAAATGAAGTTGAAATAAAATTAATTGCATCAATAAACTCAGTAGATTTCAAGGAATGTCCTCCCTCATAAACTATGTACTCATAATTTTGCAGGCCTTCATTTAAGGCTCCAGTATTAACCTCCCTATTAAGGTTTACCAACTCCCCATCCGTACTGTTAATAAATCTCAATCTTATTCCTTGTAAATTTTTAAATAGATGCCTTACTGGATATAGGGTGTGAATATCCCGAGAGCCAATAAAAAACTCAGGACTACCTTTGGAGTTAACAGCAGTACCAATCATATCCGGGTACTTACCTGCAATATAAAAGGACATAATTCCTCCCATACTATGACCATAGACACCGCGATTTTCGCGATTTGGCAACGTCCTGTAATTACTATCTATGTGCTCTGTTAATTCTAAAAAATAATCTTTAAATTGAGTTTCGTATTTTATATTTGAGTGATTTCCAATATTATAGGGACGGGAATCCCCATCATCTGAACGACCGTTCCAAGCAACCAAAATAACAGAGTTATTATTAATTGCTTCTTTAATGCCTTTATAATCCACCTTATGGGTTCCATTATTCCCATGGAAATAATATATCACAGGATATTTAATTGAGCTTGAATGGTAATCAGCTGGCAGGAATATGCGGTAAAATTTCTCTTTTCCAAAAACCTTGCTAAAATGTGGATAATCTTCTTGAGCACTTACCGAAAAAAGAAACCCGAAATAATGTAATACGAATATAATAGTAATTCTGAAAATCCTTGTCATAGATTCATTTTGCAAATAATAGTCACCAAGAAATCACTAATTGTCAATGATATACAATTCATAAAACTATAAAATAATTTTATAAAATAAAACGTTATGAAAGACTATTATTTATTTAAATAAGGTTACGCAATATATTAAATAATAAAATGCGAGCAAATTATTTTTGAAATAATGACGTAATAATTTCCTATGGGATTAAAATTCACAAAACAATGTTTGTATTTACGCGTTACCGATTTATGTTTTTACGATAGTATGAGTCAATAAACCATGGAAATAAATTACTTCATAGCATAAATCTTTGGTCCAAATAAAACTACAGGTCGGGGACATGGCCTATGGCCACGTACTTTACGGGAGGAGCAAGACTGGAAAATAATTTACCGTTCACATTACAATTAAGCTAAAAAAAATATTAGAATTCTTTATAAAAAGTAAAACGGCCGATGACTATTTATATCCCATCAACTTTCAAGGAAGTACCTAAAACAATGAAAAATACAATTCCTTAATGCATAAGATAAACCGTTATCTAAAGGAAGATGCGGTGCCAATAATTTTAGTAGTGATTGGAAAAAAGCTACCATACCCATAACTGGAACCTACAATGCTAAAAACTTAACCTCAAAATTTTTAACAACCAATGGAACATGGTGATATGGCCATATTGATTATAAACCAGAATTAAAAGGCTTGTTATTGTAGGAGCATCAGAGCCTTTTGATAAAAATGACAAGTTGTCAATATGGACTGTGGTCCGTACAGAAAAGAATGATTCTCAAAAGCGGTTTGTGCTTTTAGTCCTAAGTTTTATGATATTTTAATTGGGGACAATATTCGCGAATAGCGATGTTTGATAACGCAATAGGCCCTAACTTTTTAATCAAATATTTTCGAGTTCGTCTTGGAAAATCTAATCGTTATTACCTATTAGGTATGCATCGAAAAAATTAATGGAAGGCCAAAATTTGAAATAGTAGTTATACAATATACAGTTTTGTTCTAGATCTCAAAATTATCTTATGGTAATAATGGTTTGAATTACAGCCAATGCGTAAGCCCTTTTACTTTTTGCAGCTTTTGAATACTCCGCCTCCTCCCAATTCGATAAAAACCCCACTTCCAACAACACCCCTGGACAGATGTTTTGGGTTTCTCTAAGAACCTGAAAATTGACGCTTTTCATTAACCCGATTTATCTAGTAGTTATAACCAAAAATATTACATGGCTATAATTTTTGACCCCCTGCTTTTTGAAATGTGAACCAATTAAAGATTGAAAAATAAATAAAACCCAAAAACTGATTATCAGCCTTTTACAAAACTTTTAGTCCTGTATCTCAACCGTCTTATTCTATCGATTTTAAAAAAAGTGAGCCTTTTCTGAGCCTTTTGTAAAACTAAAAAGGCCCCCAATTTCTTGGAGACCCTATAATTATTGGTGATGGCACTAGGATTACCTGCGGTGATCCCAAGTTATCAATGTTGCAAATTGAAAACCAAGCAGCTCGCGCTGCCAGTTCTTTGTTTTAGTACAAGGCTTCGAACGTTGTTCGGCCTTTCCATAAAACAAAGAACCACGCCTTATGGCGCGGTTTTGAGAGTGTCGTGATGGCACTAGGATTCGAACCTAGGACCGCCTGCTTAGAAGACTCCGAAATCGGACTACAAATCAATGCAAAATATATCATAATATACTGATTTTCAATATATTAATTCAATTCTGATAAAATTCAATATCATTGGATATCCATTGATATTGAAAAAAAGTGAGCCTAAAGTGAGCCTTATTTTTTACTAACTTTAAGTAAAATAATTAGATTATGGCCAAGGTAAGATTGATATTGGACACCAGAAAATCGGCAAAAAGTGCAGCCAACGGATTGTATCCCGTGGCACTACGATTATTCCACCAGAGAACAAGGATCATACGCCTTCCCTATCATTGCTCACCCTCGGGATGGGACGAAAAATATATGCGTATGAAAAAATCGGCCTTTAAAAACAATCATATTGATTGTGAAAGGGCCAATGAAGAAATTTATGACAAACTTCATATGGCACATATGCTCATAGCAGAACTTGGGGACAGCATCAACGCTGTGGATGCGGATACATTGGTACTCTATATCCGCAAAGCATGGGACAAAAAAGTGGACACAAAGATACGGGACGATGTGGACAACGGCATTACACTTTCCCAATGGGGAAAGGTCATCATCGATAGAAAGTTAAAATCGAACCAACCCGGAACGGCAGCCTGGTATGCCGGGGCCATCAGGTCCATTACCAAACTCAACGGGGGGAAAGATCTACGGCTGAACGAGATTACAGTCACCCTCCTGACCAATTTCCAGATCGAACACAAGGCAAAGAGCAGTTCCAAAAATGGTATCAGCTCCTATTTGAGGGCTCTGAGAGCAATCTATTACAGTGCCATCAAGGAGGACCAATTTTACCCCAAAAAGAACCCTTTCCAGCATTTTAAAATCCCCACTTCCAGACGTACCAAAAAGAAGGCCATACTAAAAATAGATTTCATAAAGATCAGGGACGTACACTACAAAGAAGGATCAGCCATCTGGCATGCCAAAAATTATGCACTGGTGATGTTCAACTGTAGGGGAATGAATTTCATAGACCTGGTAAAG
>TARA_R110002049_G_scaffold120627_1_pt1 | contig 10369 bp, 7 predicted proteins | sample TARA_R110002049 | Tara Oceans TARA_R110002049 (sample SAMEA4396941) | marine metagenome | biome: Polar Biome; feature: [SRF] surface water layer (ENVO:00010504); material: water (ENVO:00002006), including particulate matter (ENVO:01000060) such as... | depth 5 m
AAATTCCTAAGGATACACAAATCCTATATCGTGAATTTGGAAAAAGTTGAAAAGTTCAATAGTAAAAATGTTGAACTTGAAGGCATACAAGTGCCATTGAGCAGAAATAAAAAAACCGAATTGGCGGAGGCGCTCTACAGCGTATAAATATCATCCCTAGCATTAGATTTCCGTTCCGAATACCTAAAGTAATTGGAAACCCCTAGGTTCTCGGAAATGAAATTAATAGAACGGTTATACTTAGTTATAAAAATCAAAGAAATAGGTCTAGCACTAAACAAAATTAGTGCTAGACCTATTTTTTTTTGGACCGGTCAGGTTTCATTTTGGCTACTAACATATTTTTTATTCAATTCTCTCATTACAAATAACCACCACTATCAGGACTAATATTTTCCTGGGATTATTACCCAAAAAATTCTTTCTTTTCTACAGTAAGGATTTAAACTAAAAGAAAATGGTCACTTAGAATGCTGTCTGGATTTTGACGCACATATTCCAATTATTTTTCTGAATGTCCCACATAGGAACGCTTGCTGGCCTTTTAGTACAGGAATTCATAATGAATCTTCCTTTAATCCTCCCGAGTCTTTTTCAAATAAAATAACATGCAAAAAATGCAACCTTTTATCCCTTAGGTTGTCTTTAAAATTGTAATCAAAACAAAATTAGGCTATGAAAACAAAATCAATTTACCTCGGGCTATTAGTTTTATGTGGTCTTATTTCATCCTGTGATCATGATCTTATTAGGGCAAACGGAGAAGTTACCATTAGGGAAGCTAGTTTTACAGGATATTCGGCATTAAACGTTTCAGATGCCATTAACACTTATGTTCAATTCTCGGAAACGGAAGAAAGAATAGAAATTGAGGCCAATGAAAATCTACACAATAAGATCATTGTTGAGAAGGTAAATGGAACCTTGCGCATCAAGATTAAGAACCACACCACCATTAGCGGAAACTCTACCTTGAATGTATACATTCTTACCAAAAAGATTACCGATTTTAAAGTGTCCGGAGCTTCCATGGTGACTTTGGAATCCGAATTGGTTGCTGCTGACGCCTCCATAGAGCTATCCGGGGCATCCGAATTTACCGGCGAGTTGGAGTTGGAACAATTGGAGTTGGAAGCAAGCGGGGCTTCCAATATAGACATCTTCGGGAAAGTTGGCAAATTGGACGCCGACCTATCGGGAGCCAGTACGCTCAAAGACTATGATTTAATGGTCAAGGCTTTGGATATCCAATTATCCGGGGCGAGTGAAGCCAATCTTTCTGTTAATGAAACAATCGATATAGACGCTTCTGGTGCCAGTAAATTGCGATACAAAGGAAATCCTATCATTAATAAAAGAAAACTGTCAGGGACTTCGGAAATCATTCAAAAATAACATAGGTTATTGGAAGGATTTAAGCTGCACCCTCTGTTTCTATGGTCTTGAACAGATCTACAAGAATAGAATCCGACAATGGCTTTACTATAAAGTCTTTTACTATATCATAGCTATGGGCCCTTTCAATATCTTGATTATCTATTGAAGAACTCACTATATATACTCTAGGCTTATTTTCAAGGGATAGTTTTATAAATTCATCCAAGAATTCCCATCCATCCATAATTGGCATATTCAAATCCAAGAAAATGACATCAGGCAGTTGTTCCCCACTTTTAACCATTGCGGTCAGATTTTCCAAAGCCTCTTGTCCGTCCTCATGCACAATAACAGAGGAGCCAAAACAACTGTTGTAGTTTAATAAAATTTTTGTCCCATATACAAAAATGGGATCATCATCAATAATGCATACTGTATCAATCTTCATAACCTTAAAATTGTAAAAAGACACAAACCAATCTTCTGCCAACTTTTTTCTTGATATTAACAAGGCCGTTATTATTCAACCTACTGCACCTTTCTAAAAATTGTTATAAATTTGGTAGTCCTTATTTGGGAAAGTTTATAATTTTAAATGTAATATTTTTCCTATATTTTTTATTTCTACAAATGTAAGCATAAAATGTTAACAAAAACAAAATTTATATTGTTAACAACTTATACTTCAATAGCCCAACAACATGCAAAAAAATACTAGTCACTATTTAACACGATTGATTACTTACTCACCGTAGATGGTCCACCTTTAGTAATAGGAATGGTATTAATCCCCTGTGTAGAAACATCCAAGGAATTTCCATAAGTCTCCAAAAACTGCCAGCAAAACAATTGAACGTTATTGGCAAGGAGCTAATAATTCACTGCTCTTCCCAAGACGTAGTTGCCAACATTTTTACCCTCTTTTAATTCATTTAATATCCAGGTATCCTTATTTTTACCCTCAAGTAATCTCCAATCCCTTTCCGGTTTTACCAAAAGTTTTTTTATTTCCCTTGGAAAAGCATTTGCCGCCCTTGCATTTTCCCACGTCCTGATTACTTTGAAAATGGCCTCCTTTTCGGGACAGCTTTCAACATCCTTCTGATTTAGGTAGAGACTGTAAGTGGTTCCCAGTCCAATGGAAATGGCCTGAATATGTTCATATTGTTCTACAGTGGAACTGGCATTTATGGGAAAATTTCCTCCCATACCCACCGGAAAATAATTGGCATAGGTCACATCCCTAAGATCCTTACCTTGACTGGTAGTACTACCCCATTCCCTAGTATCCATATCATAAAGGTTTTTACCCCCTCCAACATTCCATATGCTCTGATAATGCCATGAACCTTCAGATAATGTGGCCCCGGTAAAGCGAATAGATGGAATTCCATGTGAATGGGCCCTTTCGAACATTTTTCGGAAAAAGCGCTTGGCCGAGTAATAACCATGGCCATTATTGAACAAAAACTCCTGTCCATCAAAATCGTAGTAGCCCAAACCGTTAATAAAACTAACATCTGCATAGTATTCGGCAATTTTATCCTGAAGTTGCATGTTGGGTATTAATCCGTCATAGCCATAATTTATGGTCACCTGAAGTTTATATATGGTATCATTGGATTTATGCTCTGTTGGTGTGGTTTCCCAATAGCCCCTCTTTACGTTTAGAAGTCGATAAGGCGCCTCTTCTGAAATACCCAGATAATGGATAAGTTCTTTCCCGATTTTTACCATATTAAGATTTTCGGCATGCCCTTCCCAACTGGCAATCTCGTCCATATATTTAGGGTCATCCACAATAATAATGGTATCTGCAGGACTGATGTTTTTCACCAACAAGCGTTTTTGCTGATAACACAAACTATCGCTCGGAATGGGACTTGCATCTTTGGTGCCGGGAGCCAAGGCGGTAGTTATAGGGGTTCTTCCTATGGTAATGCCGTATTTTCCCGCCAATTTTGCCAACTCTTTATGTGATAGATTACCAGAAGTCAATTTTAACGGTTTTTTCTCAAATTCCCTTCCATCTATATACCCCATATTTCCGCGGTCTGCCCGTAAAAAACTCTGGTCGTACAGACTGATCGCCTTAAAACCCAATCTGGTGGTGTAGGATATAATACTATCGTACAAACCTCCACTTGTAATGGCATCCGGAACAAATGCGGCCGGATCTTTCACCCATTTGCCGTCTATAGTGGGATAAGGCAGCCCCTCGGACAAAACAATATCTTGAACTACATCCATTAAAGCAGTACTGTCCGGGCTACCCCATAAAGCCACAGAGGATCCAATATAATCGACTCCCGGTAGAGGCTGAACCTCTAAATGGTTGGGAGTATTGGCAGGCATATTGGGTATCAAAGAGAAATACACTTCCCTTTTTTTTGACCTATCCCTTGAATTGTAGGTAATGGATATTCTTCCTTTATCGTCCACCTCAGCGGCGTTGCCGTACAAAATCCTGTAAAATGGTTCTTTGTGGGCATAAAAGGCCACATCATTTATTCCATTGCCGCCTAGCGTAAAGACCTGCCCTTCATGAAGGTCATTCGGCAAAGGGTATTGGGTGGAATCAGGGGAGTGAATAATATATTGAAAAGGAGCCGCATCAGCAATGGTCCTTGATGTTCCGCCAAGTGTATTATCGTTCAGGGCGAGCATACCTAGGGCATAGTTGATGGTTTCACTGGTATCCCGGGCTACACCTATTATTTCACCAAAAAGATTGGTGATATTGGTGTGGATAGAACCCCACTGCACGCCCTCAATATCATCCCTATTGGTCAATGACAGTAATGTAAACTTAAGATACTTGTCCTTTGGTTCAACACTTATTTCGGCCAAAGAATTATTGGAATAGGTAAGGATTATGGTATTTTTGGACTTGTTGTATTCGGCACTTTGTGGCTCGTAAATGGTATCGAGTTTACTATTGTATAAGGACAGTAATGATGATGTCTTATCGGACGGAGATAATTCCCGAGCTTCTTGTTTTGAAATATCCTTGAGGCTGTAAATACGCCCTTGAGCATTTAAACCAACCTCCAAATACTTGGTCTTATAATTGGTTTGGGCATTATGGGCACAACCCGCTACCATCAATAAAAATAGTAATGACAAAAGTCGATTACAATTCCCTTGAAAATATGACTTAAGTCCTGTTGCAATAATAAATGGATTATATTTTTCCAAAGCGTATTTGACCGGGGCAATTTGGTATTTCATTTTCACTTATTTTCTAAATCCTTTAAATGATTAATTATTATTCCAAAGCAAACTGAATTCATAAAAATATTCTATTGGTCGCCAGTGGTTTTTGAAATATTCAAATCTATTGAAAGGCTATCCTGAACAATGGAATCAAAGGCTATTTCTCCTGGTACAATTCCTTGAACTGAATCGACTGTTATTGGTGTATCTACCAATACCGCGAGGGTATCCCTAACCCGTAATTCCTGTAAATAGATAGAATCTGTTTGTGCATAATCAAAGGCGTCCTGGGCATTCATTTCTACAAAAGGCCTACAGGGGAAGTAATCAAAACCATACTCAAAATTACTTAGTATCGGCCGTTTCCAATAACTCAAATTTTTAAAAATGGACGCCACAATAGGTAGCGCCGTATTGGAACCAGAACCCATACTCGTGGACGCAAACTGAACCCGTTTATCAAAGGTACCTACCCATGAACCAACAACAAGCTCAGGAGAACAGGCTATAAACCAACCATCCCCATTATTTTGAGTAGTACCCGTCTTACCTATAAGATTAAAAGGAATATCATAACCCAATAAACGAGATCCTGTACCCTCCTTAATTACGCCTTCCATCATTTTCTGTAAGGCTTTGATATTTTCGGAGCTAGCAACCCTTCCTTCAAATACTGGTTTGGCTTCAAATAATATGTTGCCCTGTTCATCTTCTATACGATCAATGGCATAGGGTTTTATTTTATTTCCGCCATTGGAAATACTGGCATAAGCGGTTACCATCTCCATCAGGCTGATATCTGCAGTACCCAGCACAATGGAAGGCACTTTGGGAAGCTCCGATACTATCCCCATTTTTTTTGCTTGTTCCAATACCCTCTCGGTTCCGGTCTTAAGTTGAAGGGTCACGGAAACCGTATTTACCGAATTAGCCAAAGCACCGTACATGCTGTAACTACCACCATACTTATTATTGGAATTTCGTGGTCTCCAATCCTCATATTTCGAATAGGTCACAAGGTTATTGTCATAATAATTGCAAGGATCTTCCCCTGCTTGCAAGGCGGCCAAATAAGTAATTGGCTTAAAGGTAGAACCCACCTGCCTGGGAGTGGTAACATTGTCTATCTGACTAAATCCATAATCGATTCCGCCAACATATCCCATTATCCTACCAGAGGTACTACTAACAGCTAAAACTCCGGCATGCAACCTGTTTATACTTTTTACTATGGAATCCTCCAATGACTGCAATTGATCTTCATATCCTTTGCCAATCACCCAGTATTTCCTATTTCGTTTTTCCTTGATAAACTTCTCAATCTCGGCTTCCGTTTTTCCATTTTGACGCATTTGCCTTACCTGGTTATTTTGATCCACCAATTTTTTCAACAATACCTCTTTACCCCCTTCGGTAGTTGCCGAGGCCCAATAGGTATCCATGAGTTTCTGCAGATTGTCCGCTTGCCGATGCAAGGCAGCTTCCGCATACTTTTGTATGTTGGAATTTAAGGTAGTATATAGGTTTAAGCCGTCTGCCTCCAAATCGTAAATATGACCATCGGGTGCCGGATTTTCCGCTGCCCAAACTGCAAATTCCTCAGCCACATAATCCTTGAAATAGGAAGAAAAAGAAGATACTTTTTTTGGAATCTGATAATCCACCTTCATTGGAATTTGTGCCTGTGCAAAAGCTTCTTCCGAGATATAATTGTATTTAAGCATTTGGGAAAGCACTACATTTCGTCTTTGCTCGGCCCTTTCTGGAAACCTTCTGGGACTATAATAGGAGGGTGCCTTTAACAAACCCACCAAGGTCGCACTTTCTGGCAAAGTAAGTTCCTCGGGCGCTTTGTTAAAAAAGCGGAAAGCTGCCTTTTCTATCCCGTAAATATTTTCGCCAAAAGATACCGTATTGAAATACAGCAAAATAATATCCTCTTTGTCATAAATACTCTCCAGCCGTCTGGCTATAAATATTTCCCTTATTTTATTGATCGGGGTAGAAAGAAAAAACTGTTCCTCCCTCCCAAACAAATTTTTGGCCACCTGTTGGGTAATAGTACTCCCACCTCCTGCGTTTTGCTGTAAAATGATCGATTTTATCAATACCCTCGCATAACTTTGGTAATCAATTCCACCATGATCATAGAAACGTACATCTTCAGTGGCTATAAGCGCTTGTTTAAGGGAGAGCCCAATCTGTGAACTATCCGCATTAGATCTGTTTTGAAGATAATAATACCCAATAGGGTCCTTATTGGAGGCATATATGGTAGAAGTAACCGGGTTTTTTAAGCTTTTTAAATAGGCCTTTGTTGGTAATTTGCCAAAGGCACCCAAATAAATTATCAAAAAAAGTAAAAACAGGCTTGTAAATCCCGCAATAGCGGCAAATAATAATGATTTAAATGGATGTTCCCTGACATAGGACCTCACCTTTGCCAAACTTCCCCAGCCTTTCGCCATAACATTCCTAACACCTTTCAAAAACATATTATCTCTTCTCAAATTTCATCAATTATAATTTGATTATAAATAAAAATAAGTCAATATTCACAAACCCCGCCCATTTGCTTATAAATAAAATTTGTATTTGGTTCATAAAAAATCACTCTTTATCAACCCAAATTCTTTTAGGAAACCAAGGGGCCAATGAGTAAGGTTTTAAAAAAACCAATGGCTCACTAATTCATTCAAATATAGTCTCCATAAAGGTGTCTCAGGAAAGAATGTCTTGATTTACATCAGAAAAAAATAGAATTACACCGATCATATCATTATTAACTTTTAAAATTGGATCTTCTTATTTATCTTGCTGATTAATTGCTTTTTAGCGATGCCGTATAGACCATTAAATGAATTGCATTTTTAAGATAATTTGCGAAATTAGCTCTTTATCTTTGCATAGCAATGCGGATATACGCTAAGGCAAGGTAGATTAATAATCCTAGTTGAATACATTTCTGGGAAAATTGCTATTTATGTTTTCAATAGTACTAAAAGTAGTATAGTTTTCAATAGGTAGTTTATTTACATTTTAGAATCCAATCTTATGATAACACAGGTAACTAAAGGCATTAAAATATCGGTGAATACTAGTTTTGAAGGTACTTTCTTCAAAAATTATAAGATGCATTTTGCTTTCGGTTATACAATTACCATTGAAAACCAAAGCAAGGACTCGGTTCAATTGACTTCACGTCACTGGCAAATTTATGATTCCTTAAATGAATTGGAAGTTCTGGATGGCGAAGGGGTAATTGGGAAAAAACCTGTCATTAAACCTGGTGAATCCCACACTTACAGTTCTGGTTGTCTATTGGCATCCACTATAGGAGCCATGAAAGGTCATTATAACATGGTAAGCATCAATAGTTCAGAGAAGTTTAGGGTATATATCCCAACCTTCAAATTTAGCGCTCCGTTCGCCCTAAATTAAGTCTCATATAGCATTTGGCCCTATACCCTATTTCCTTGAATTCCTTCTTGGAAAAATTGCACAATGCGTTGATTTTCAATACTAAATTTTATATTGATTGTGAATATACAATGCCATATCAAAAAACGAAATTCACTTAGTACTTCCTTTTATTATCGCAGTTGCATTTAGTACCTTTGCCATGAATTTGAACTTAAAAAATAATTATCATGGGCAAAGGATTTTTTCAAGTCCCCACGGCATATAACGAACCTATTAAAAGTTATGCCCCTGGCTCTACAGAGCGGGAAGAAGTATTAAAGCAATACAGTACCTATTTCAATGACCACACCGAGGTGGCAATGTATATTGGAGGAAAGGATGTAAAAACTGGAAACACCAAACCCATTTCCCCCCCACATGACCACAAACACATAGTTGGGCAATATCATACTGCAAATAAGGAAGATGTTTCCTTTGCCATTGCCAACGCATTGGAAGCAAGGGAACAATGGGCAAATTTGGAATGGGAACAACGTGCTGCTATTTTCCTAAAAGCGGCAGAGTTGATTTCCGGACCTTACCGGGCTAAAATTAATGCTGCAACAATGATTGCCCAATCGAAAAATATACATCAGGCCGAAATTGATGCTGCATGTGAATTAATAGATTTCCTTCGATTCAATGTGGAATACATGTCCCAGATTTACGAGGAACAACCAGATTCTGCCGAAGGTATTTGGAATAGGGTGGAATATCGTCCACTGGAAGGCTTTATCTATGCCATAACTCCTTTTAATTTTACCGCTATTGCAGGAAACCTACCTGCCAGTGCTGCAATGATGGGAAATGTGGTATTATGGAAACCGAGCGACAGTCAGGTCTTTTCTGCAAAAGTAATTGTAGATATATTTAGGGAAGCGGGACTGCCGGATGGAGTTATCAATGTGGTGTACGGTGATCCTGTAATGATTACAAAAGAAGCTTTGAACTGTCCCGATTTTGCGGGAATACATTATACAGGATCCACACATGTCTTTAAAGAATTATGGAAACAGATCGGAAACAATATCCACATCTACAAAACCTATCCTAGAATTGTTGGCGAAACAGGAGGAAAGGATTTCATTTTAGCCCATCCTACAGCGAATCCAAAGCAGGTAGCTACCGCTATTGTAAGGGGCGCCTTCGAATTCCAAGGTCAGAAATGCAGTGCCGCCTCTAGAGTCTACCTTCCAAAATCTATTTCTAAAGAAATATTGGGTTTTGTTAAAACGGATCTAGAATCGTTAAACAAACCGGGTTCACCTGAGGATATGGGCAATTTTATCACGGCAGTTATTCACGAAGGTTCTTTTGACAAGTTGGCCAAATATATTGACCAAGCAAAAAAAGACGGGAACGCTGAAATTTTTGCAGGTGGTAATTACGATAAATCCATAGGTTATTTTATAGAACCTACTGTTATTGTAACCACCGATCCAAAATACACTACCATGGAAACCGAGCTTTTTGGTCCCGTGGTCACCATTTATGTATATGAGGATAAGGATTGGTCCAAAACACTTAAATTAATAGATAGCACCTCGGAATATGCGCTTACCGGTGCTGTTCTGTCCGGTGACCGTTACGCAATTGCGGAAGCAACAAAAGCACTACAAAACTGTGCCGGTAACTTTTATATCAACGACAAACCAACGGGTGCCGTTGTAGGGCAGCAACCTTTTGGTGGTGCTAGGGCTTCCGGGACCAACGACAAGGCCGGATCCGCACAAAACCTTTTGCGTTGGGTATCACCAAGGTTGATCAAAGAAACCTTTGTTACTCCTGTAGATTACAGATACCCATTTTTGGGTTAGGAAAATGCAATAGTAATTTCAAAGCCCGTAGTTACGAATTGTAACTACGGGCTTTTTTTAAATTATTGATTTTTACATAACTGGGACAAAAACATTCCGCATTCAAACTATGATCAGAAACCAGCGTTTAAAGGTTCAAAAATGCCTTAACCGAAAATAACCTTTAAAATACCCCTCAAAATTGCAGTACATTAATAAAATCAGTAGTTAAAAGCGATTTATTAAAGTATTTAGATAATATTAATGTAAACTTAACGTTAATTTATTGTAAATTTATAGTCCGAATAAATTTTATCCTAAATTATAACGTCATGAAAGATAGTCTTGAAAAAAACACACCTAAAGAGGCAAAAACCTTTTCAATGAAAAATTTGCCCAAATACTTAAGGAGCTATGCAAAAACCTGTAGGGAATCTTATTACCATATGTTAAGCCTTTAATCTTAACCTTTGAACTTTACCGGTAGGTAGACCAATTTCTTGGTTTCATAAAAGTCC
>TARA_R110002049_G_scaffold41236_2_pt1 | contig 10364 bp, 9 predicted proteins | sample TARA_R110002049 | Tara Oceans TARA_R110002049 (sample SAMEA4396941) | marine metagenome | biome: Polar Biome; feature: [SRF] surface water layer (ENVO:00010504); material: water (ENVO:00002006), including particulate matter (ENVO:01000060) such as... | depth 5 m
GGTTAATACCGTAACGTATGACAGGAATCAAATTGACGAGCCAACAAATAATATATACGAGTCAATTTCAATTATTTCAAGACGTGCAGAACAAATTAACACAGAGATTAAAAAAGAACTTATTGATAAGTTAGAAGAATTTGCTACTTACAATGACAGTCTTGAAGAGATCTTTGAAAATAAAGAGCAAATAGAGGTATCTAAATTTTACGAAAAATTACCAAAGCCTCACGCGCTAGCTGTTCAAGAATGGCTAACAGATAAAATTTATTTTAGACACACTGAGGAAGATTCTCAGGAATAATTTCTTATGGGCATACTAAGCGGCAAGAACATACTATTAGGCATTAGTGCCGGTATTGCCGCTTATAAAACAGCTTCGCTAGTAAGGTTGTTTGTAAAATTGGGTGCTGACGTAAAAGTAGTTATGACACCGGCTTCTAAAGATTTTATAACGCCTTTAACCTTATCAACACTTTCAAAACATCCCGTTTATTCATCATTTACAAATGAAGAAGATGACAATGCTGTATGGAATAGTCATGTAGATTTAGGTTTGTGGGCAGATATTTTTATTATAGCACCGGCTACGGCAAATACACTGTCTAAAATGGCTAATGGCACCAGTAATAATTTATTATTGGCCACATATTTATCGGCAAAATGCCCTGTGTATTTTGCACCAGCGATGGATTTAGACATGTATAGGCATCCATCAACATTAAAGTCTTTTGAAACCCTTCAATCTTTTGGAAACATCATGATCCCTGCAACAAGTGGTGAGTTGGCAAGTGGTTTAGTTGGTGAAGGGCGCATGGCAGAACCTGAAGGTATTGTTTCTTTTATAGAGCAAGATATTTTAGGCAAACTTCCGCTTTGCGGAAAAAAAGTATTAATTACGGCGGGCCCAACCCACGAAGCTATCGATCCGGTTCGTTTTATAGGCAATCATTCCAGTGGAAAAATGGGTTTTGAAATAGCCAAAGCGGCTGCTAATAATGGAGCTGAGGTAGTTTTGATTACAGGGCCAACACATCAAAAAGTAACACATAGTTTCATTGAAGTTATTCCGGTTATAAGTGCTCACGAGATGTATAATGCAGCTCATGCGTATTTTAACACTGTAGATGTTGCCATACTTTCTGCTGCCGTTGCCGATTTTAGACCAAAAGAAGTAGCAACGCAGAAAATAAAAAAGGCAGCACCAACGTTAACTTTAGAGCTAGAAAAAACAAAGGATATTTTGGCTTCATTGGGAGCTATAAAGAAAAATCAATATCTAGTGGGTTTTGCACTGGAAACGGAAAATGAACTTGGGAATGCAAAAGGAAAATTAAAAAAGAAGCGTTTAAATTTAATTGTTTTAAATTCGTTGAACGATAAAGGCGCTGGTTTTAAAAGCGATACAAACAAAGTAACTTTTATTGACGACAAAAATACGGTAACTGAATTTGAACTAAAGTCTAAAACAGAAGTGGCTACCGATTTAATTAATAAGATTATAACAGAAATTAATGCGTAATATATTAGCTGTTTTATTATTTTCCTTTGGGGTTTCTGGTTTTACTCAGGAATTAAATTGTACCGTAGTTGTGAATGCACAGCAAACTGGAAACGAAAACTTCCCCATTTTTAAAACTTTAGAGAAACAATTAAATGAATTTGTAAATAACACAAAGTGGACTAAAAAAACCTTTGCGCCTCAAGAACGTATAGATTGTAGCATGTATATTAATGTGGCAAATTATAGTGGCGAATCTTTTCAAGCATCGTTACAAGTGCAATCTTCACGTCCGGTTTATGGTTCTTCATTTACCTCACCTGTTTACAATTTCAATGATGGCGATTTTAATTTCAGATATTTAGAATTTCAGAATTTAATTTATAACCCCACACAGTTTGAGTCTAATTTAGTATCTGTTTTGGCCTTTCATATCTATATAATTCTTGGTTTGGATGCCGATTCTTTTGCACCAAATGGAGGAGCAGATTATTACAAACAAACACAAATTATTACTAACTATTCCCAACAAGGAAATTTTTCTGGATGGAAAGTAGAAGATGGTTTACAAAGTAGATTTGCACTTATAGATAATATTTTATCACCTACTTTTAAGGAATATAGAGATGTGGTTTACAGTTATCACAGAGAAGGGTTGGATGTTATGAGTGATAATGTAAAGCAAGGTAAAGAACAAATAGCAGCGTCGTTAAAAGTATTTCAAACCATGAATAGCAGAAGGCCAAATTCTTTTTTACTCAGAACTTTTTTTGATGCGAAAGCCGATGAAATTGAACAAGTTTTTAGTGACGGCCCTAGTGTAAACATGGCATCCTTAAAAGAAACTTTACAAAAAGTAGCACCAATGTACAGTAGTAAATGGCAAAATATTACGTTTTAAATTTTTAAGAAAGAAGACCGATGAAGAAAGACGATTGCCAACTGAACACTGAACACTGAACACTGCTTACTGAACACTGATATGCTAACCTCGCTTTCAATAAAAAATTACGCACTAATTGATAACCTTCAAGTTAATTTTAATGATGGGTTTTCGATAATTACGGGAGAAACCGGAGCAGGGAAATCTATTCTTTTAGGAGGTCTTTCTTTAATTTTAGGGAAACGTGCCGATTTAAGCAGTTTAAAAGACACGACTCAAAAATGTATAATTGAGGCGGTCTTTAATGTGTCAAATTACAATTTAAAATCGCTCTATGAGGCTGAAGATTTTGATTACGAAGAACAAACTATTATTCGTAGAGAAATTCTTCCGTCAGGAAAATCAAGAGCATTTGTAAACGATTCCCCTGTAAATTTAAATAACTTACAACTATTGGGTGAGCGTTTAATCGATATTCATTCGCAGCATCAAACACTACAACTTACAAGCAACGATTTTCAGTTTCAGGTTATTGATGCTTTGGCCAATAATACCGAAGTTTTAGAAAATTATAGAACGGAATTAAAAGCCTTTAAAAAACTTCAAAAAGAATTAAAGGAACTTCTGGATTTTCAAGCGGAAGCTATTAAGGAGCACGATTATAATTCGTTTTTATTGAATGAATTAGTTGAGGCTAATTTAGTTGAAGGCGAAGTTGAAACCCTTGAAGAAGAATACAAAACATTGAATAATGTTGAAGGTATTAAAGAAAAACTTGCTGAAGCTTATCAATTACTAAGCGAGGAGCAAATTGGGGTTTTATCAAGTTTAACAGTGTTAAAAAATACGTTTCAAAAGCTTTCTGGGTATTCGTCAAAATATGAAGATTTATACAATCGTGTAAATAGTAGCCTTATTGAAATGGATGATGTGTTTGCAGAGGTTGATGCACTTCAAGATGATTTGGACGCTAACCCCATGCGATTGGAAGTTGTAGATGCTAAATTGAAAGTGCTTCATAATCTAATGCAAAAACATGTTGCTACTGATATTTCTGAGTTAATAAATATTAAAAATGATTTAGAAGAAAAGGTTTCAATAACCGAAAATTTGGATGGTACCATTCAGAAAAAACAATCAGAAATAACCTTAAAAGAAAAAGAATTAAACACGGTTTCTGAAACAATTCACAAAAAACGTTTAGAGGTCATTCCGAAGCTAAAAGCCCAATTAGAAAGTATTTTAGCAAGTTTAGGGATGCCAAATGCACAGTTTAAAATAGATGTTGTTTTAAGTACCGATTTTTTTACTAATGGAAAAGATGCATTGACCTTTCTGTTTTCAGCAAATAAAGGCGGGCAATTTAACGAACTTAAAAAAGCAGCTTCAGGAGGCGAGTTATCTAGAATCATGTTAGCAATTAAATCAATTTTATCAAATTATATACAATTACCTACCATTATGTTTGATGAAATAGATACAGGGGTTTCAGGTGAAATATCGAATAAAATGGCAGATATAATGTTGCAAATGAGTATAACCATGCAGGTGTTTTCCATAACGCATTTACCACAAATTGCAGCAAAAGGGCATTCACATTTTAAAGTGTACAAAGAAGATGTCAATGAGGTAACTCAAACTAATTTAGTGAAGTTAAATCATGACGAGCGTATTGTCGAAATTGCGCAAATGTTAGGTGGCATAGAAATGTCTTCATCAGCCATTGCCCATGCAAAAGAACTTCTGAATTGAAAAAACTTAAAACTTTAAATTTAAAAGTTTTAAGTTTAGTATTTTTGTCACTGAAATTAATGAATAATTTAACTAAAAAAACCTTAGTTTCCCCTTTGGGGAAATGTCCGCAGGACAAAGGGGAATAAACTAACCAAGATATGTCATATAATTTACTAAAAGGAAAAAAGGGAATCATTTTTGGAGCATTGGATTCAAATTCAATAGCTTGGAAAACCGCAGAACGCGTCCATGAAGAAGGTGGAAAATTTGTACTTACTAATGCACCAGTGGCGATGCGAATGGGTCAAATAAATGAGTTAGCTGAAAAAACAGGTTCTCAAATTATTCCCGCTGATGCCACTTCTTTGGAAGATCTGCAAAACTTAATTGATAAATCGACGGAGATTTTAGGTGGAAAAATTGATTTTGTATTGCATTCTATTGGGATGTCCATCAATGTTAGAAAAGGGAAGCATTATACCGATCAAAATTATGAGTGGACACAAAAAGGTACCGATGTTTCAGCCATGTCTTTTCATAAATTGATGCAAACCTTATACAAAAGCGATGCGATGAACGAGTGGGGAAGTATAGTGGCGTTAACCTATATGGCGGCACAACGTGTATTTCCAGATTATAATGATATGGCGGATAATAAAGCCTATTTGGAAAGTATAGCGCGTAGTTTTGGCTATTTTTTTGGGCGTGATAAAAAAGTGCGTGTAAACACCATTTCGCAATCGCCAACACCAACTACTGCAGGTAGTGGTGTAAAAGGTTTTGATGGATTTATTGCTTATGCGGAAAAAATGTCGCCTTTAGGAAATGCAACAGCTTTGGATTGTGCAAATTATACGGTGTCATTATTTAGCGATTTAACTAAACGCGTGACGCTACAAAACTTATTTCATGATGGCGGGTTCAGCAACATGGGTGTTAGCGATGCGGTAATGAGTACCTTTATGGGCGAAGAATAAAAATCATTAAAAAAGACCTTTCAGGTTTTTAAAACCTGAAAGGTCTCAAACGTATAAAAACAAGCCATCTTTATTAGGGTGGCTTTTTTGTTTGGATTGGTTACTTTTGTGTTATGCAACTAAAATTTTCATTTATTGTTCCTGTTTATAATCGTCCAGATGAAGTAGAAGAACTTTTACAGAGTTTTGTAGATTTAGACACTAAAACGGATTATGAAATTGTAATTGTAGAAGATGGCTCTTCGTTACCATCAAAAGCTATTATTGAGAGTTTTAAAAATACACTTAACATATCTTACTTTTTTAAAAAAAACTCAGGGCCTGGAGATTCAAGGAATTATGGAATGCAACATGCCAAAGGCAATTATTTTATCATTTTAGATTCCGATTGTATTTTGCCAAAAAACTACTTAACTGAGGTTGGGAAAAGTTTAAACAACCATTATGTAGATTGTTTTGGTGGGCCAGATGCAGCACATAGTTCGTTTACAAACCTTCAAAAAGCGATTAATTTTTCTATGACCTCTGTTGTTACAACGGGCGGTATTCGTGGAAATAGAAAAAGTGTGGATAGGTTTCAGCCAAGAAGTTTCAATATGGGACTTTCAAAAAAAGCTTTTGAAGCATCAAATGGTTTTGGGAATATTCACCCTGGCGAAGATCCCGATTTATCTATTCGTCTTTGGAATTTAGGATTCAAAACAAAATTAATTCCCGAGGCTTTCGTGTATCATAAGCGCCGAATTTCTTGGAGTAACTTTTATAAACAGGTTAATAAATTCGGAATGGTGCGTCCTATTTTAAATAAGTGGCATCCGCAAACTAAAAAGTTAACCTATTGGTTTCCTACCTTATTTTGTTTGGGTTTTATAGTTTCCATATTGCTGTTTTTTCTTAACTTCAAATGGTTACTGTTAGCCTATATAATTTATTTTGTTTTAGCATTTATTATGGCATTAATTTCAACAAAAAATATATTGGTATCTGTTAACGCTTTAATTGCTATAGCGGTTCAGTTTGTAGGTTATGGCTATGGGTTTTTAAAGTCAACAATGGCCATTAATGTACTTAACAAAAATCCAGAAAAACAATTCCCAAATCTCTTTTTTAAATCGAAATGATAAAAAAATTAAAGTCAGAACTATTAACTTCCATTAAAAACAAAAAAATAAATGTGTTTCTTTTGTTTTTAGTATCGGCATTTATTATTCTAATTTTCACTAAACTTTCAAAGCAATACACAAATACCTTGGTTTTTAATATTGAAAAAATAAATGTGCCACAAGAGCGGGTGATATTAAACGATTCTTCCACAGTTTTATCACTAACTTTAAAAACAAGCGGTTTTAAATGGCTTAAGTATTATTTTAATAAACCCAAAATAAAAATAGATTTCAGTAAAGATGTTTACCAAAAGGATTCTGTTTTTGTTTGGAGCAAGTCCAAAGCGTTTTTAAATAACACACAATTAGCTAATCATGTAGAATTGTTAAACATGTCACCCGATACTTTAGTGTTTCGATATGGTGTCAATATGGTAAAAAAAGTACCCGTTATATTGAATTCCAAAATTGAATTTAACCAAGGCTATGATGTTTTAGAAGATTATATTGTAGAACCTGATTCTATACAAATAATAGGGCCGGATGTAATTGTGTCAGAAATTGAAAAGATTGAAACAGATACTATAGTATTATCAAATATCAGAGCCGATATATCGGAAACCATAAAATTGAAATTACCGAAAGATAAAAAGGAATTGAAATTTTCGGATACTGATATTATATTAAAAGCTTCAGTTGATAAATTTACAGAGGGCACATTAAAAATTCCGGTAACGGTTATTAATGTTCCTAAAGGTGTACGTCTTAATTTTTTCCCTAAAGCCGTGAACGTGTCTTATTATGTGAATTTAAGCAATTTTAATAGTGTAAAAAGTAAAGATTTTAAAGTGGTTGGCGATTATAGTAAAGTAGGAGAAAACCAATCGTTTTTAATACCTGAATTGGTAAAGTTTCCAAAATCGGTTAAAAAATCAAAAATTCATCAGCAACGTATTGAATTTATAATAACAGAATGATTGTAGTAGGTTTAACGGGCGGAATAGGCAGTGGCAAAACAACTGTTGCAAAACAGTTTAAGGCGCTGGGTGTTCCAGTTTATATTGCCGATGAAGAAGCTAAAAAGCTAATAAAGCGTTCTAAAATAATAAAACGAAAGCTTATTCAGTTATTTGGAGATGAAGCTTATGTTGATGAAAAATTAAACAAACCCTTTATTGCAGATATTATTTTTAATGATAAAACCTATTTGGAAAAAATGAATGCTATAATTCATCCAAGAGTTAATAAACATTTTCAAAAATGGGCTTTAAAACAAGAAGCAGTTTATGTTATTAAAGAAGTGGCCATTCTTTTTGAAAATGACGGGTATAAAGCATGCGATTATGTTATTACGGTTACTGCGCCAAAAAAATCAAGAGTGGAGCGTCTTTTAAAACGCGATAACACTACAAAAGCTAAAATTAAGGCTATTATGAATAACCAATGGACGGATGAAGAAAAAGTTAAACGATCACATTTCGTAATTGAAAACATGGCGCTTGAAGCCACTAAAAACCAGGTGCTTGAAATCCATAAACAGCTTCTTAAAAAAGCACAGTAAAATAGATGTTTTAACATTTTTGTTAATGTAAGGTTAAATGGTAACTTAGCTAAATGTTAAAATGTTAATTTTGATTGATGAGTAAAAAGATATTTGTCCTACTAGTAGTTTTAATGAGTTTGTCACTTATAGGTATTATATCTGTACAAGCGTATTACATAAAAAACTCGGTAGATAATGAAAAAGAGCGCTTTACCTATAATGTAAAAAAGTCTTTAAGTTATGTGGCAAATACTTTGGAGGATGAGGAGCTAGATGAATATTTTGAGAGGTGGCAAAATTTAGATATTGAAAAAAAAGCGGATTCAGTAGCTGTGTCAAGATTGTTTGTTTATCAACAGGATAATGAACGTAAAGAAACAGTTGTTTATTCCCAAGGTATTTTGGAAGAAAATTACAAATTGTCATCCTCAATCCTAGATGCTGGTTTTGAGTCCGATAGTATCAATTTTAAAAGATTAACAGGGGAATCTAAATTTGAGATTTTCAGTAATTCAGATTTAGATAAAGATATTGAGCAAAGTCCAATAAAAAAAATTATAAATATTGGCCCTCTAGTAGAACAGCAGTTAGCATTATTAGACAAGGAATTTAGGCAAATGCTGAAAAGAAACCCTATACATAAAAGGATTTCTGAAGATGAAATAACAAGTTTATTATCTAAAAAACTAAAGGAAAATAATATAAATATAGATTATGAATTTGCTATTTATAGTAATGATTTAGCAACCAAAGTACAAAGTGATAATTTTGATTATGACTTAAAGTCAACGTTTTCAACACCTATTTTTTATGATGAAAATAACCAAACACCATTTAAGCTTTTGGTTAATTTCCCTGAAGACAGTAAATTTATTTTATCATCGGTTATTGGAATGATGTCGTTATCAATAATCTTTACATTAATTATAATTATTGCCTATTCAAGTTCATTATATCAACTTATTAAGCAACGTAAAATATCTGAAATAAAAACGGACTTTATAAATAACATGACGCATGAGTTTAAAACACCAATAGCTACTATAAATTTAGCTTTAGACTCCATTAAAAATCCGAAGATTATTAATGATAAAGAAAAAGTAGTACGTTATCTTAATATGATAAAGGAGGAAAATAAACGGATGCATGCACAAGTTGAAAACGTTTTAAGAATATCAAAATTAGAGAAAAATGAATTAAACATTAGTAAGGATAGAGTTGAGCTTCACGACTTGATAATTGATGCCATTACACATGTGGCGCTTATAGTTGAGGACAGGCAAGGTTATATAAAAACATTTTTGAATGCCGATAAATCATCAGTCTTAGCTAACGAAACTCATTTCACCAATGTTATCGTTAATATTCTGGACAATGCCATAAAATATTCTCCAGATGCACCAAAAATTGAAGTTTACACAGAAAATATTGGAAACAATATTATACTAAAAATAAAAGATCACGGTAGCGGAATGAGTAAAGCTGCTGTAAAACGTGTGTTCGAAAAATTTTATAGAGAACATACTGGAAATATACATAACGTAAAAGGGCATGGTCTTGGCCTTGCGTATGTAAAGCGAATTGTAGACGATCATCAAGGTTATGTATCTGCAGAAAGTGAAAAAGATAATGGAAGTACATTTACAATAAAACTTCCCTTAATAACATAAAAATGGAAGCACAAAACAAGAAAATTTTATTAGTTGAAGACGATCCAAACTTCGGAACGGTTCTTAAAGATTATTTGATGATGAATGATTATGATGTTGTTCATGCCAAAAATGGAATGGAAGGATTTGAAAAGTTTAAAAAAGACGATTTCGATTTATGCATTCTTGATGTAATGATGCCATATAAAGATGGTTTTACATTAGCCAAGGAAATACGTGAAAAAAACACAGATGTACCTATCGTATTCTTAACCGCAAAGGCGATGAAAGAAGATGTGTTAAAGGGGTATAAAGTAGGTGCTGACGATTATTTAAATAAGCCTTTTGATAGTGAAGTGCTATTGATGAAAATAAAAGCGATTATTCAGCGCAAAGCTACTGAGACGATTTCTGATAGCAAACAATTTGAATTTAAAATAGGCGGGTTCGATTTAAATTCTAAATTGCGTTTCTTGCGTTATAATGGTGGCGCCCCTATTAAATTATCGCCCAAGGAAAATGAATTATTGCGCCTGTTGGCCTTACATGAAAACGATTTAATGCCTCGCGAGTTAGCGTTAACTAAAATATGGCGCGATGATAATTATTTTACATCACGTAGTATGGATGTGTATATTGCCAAATTGCGTAAATATTTAAAATTAGACCCAAAAGTAGAAATATTAAATATTCACGGTGAAGGTTTTAGATTAGTAGTGAACGATTAGAAATAGAATTAATTTATAAAATTTAAAATCCAGCTTTTGCTGGATTTTTTGTTTTTAAAAAGTTTTTAAAGTTCGTTTTTTTTTTTTTTAACCATGAGTACGTTCCATGGCACGAATATTACCAAAGGCAGCAAGGATTTTATCTACGTTGAATTTCATCAAGAAATGATTTTTGTAAAACTGGAATTATAATTATAAAGCTTCAGTACATGACAAAATTTTAAACAAGAAGTTCAAATCATTAAA
>TARA_R110002049_G_scaffold123242_1_pt1 | contig 10362 bp, 8 predicted proteins | sample TARA_R110002049 | Tara Oceans TARA_R110002049 (sample SAMEA4396941) | marine metagenome | biome: Polar Biome; feature: [SRF] surface water layer (ENVO:00010504); material: water (ENVO:00002006), including particulate matter (ENVO:01000060) such as... | depth 5 m
ATCATTCGCATAGAAACCAAGAAATTGACAATTAAATTTTTGGTAAAGCTTGCTTACCCTATTATTGGTATGGTTATCATCGTGAGGGCTTGCGGCTTTTTAAAAAATCGTAAGCCCTCATGTTATTACAATTTGTTAAGGTTGTATTGGGCAAGCACAAAGGCCAACGCTCCAACTTACTTAAATCTTGAAAGTTTCTCAATCTACTACAATTAGGCCGGCTTTAAATTTCTTCTTAAGTAAATAAAATGAAAACCTTAAAAAGTCTATGGTTTTTCTGTAATTACTATTAAAAATAAATTCATAACTTTTTGGTCTCCAAAGAATTGACTTCCTACGTTTTATTTCCCCCAAAAATCTCCCTTAAATGGGTATGGTTTGAATTTTACTTAAAATCGATATTTAAGCAATTAAAAGTTACAAGCTAAATTTTTGTGAAAGTCGTCTACTCAGATTAAAAGCCTAAATCAATTATTAAAATCAGCAATGCTAACTAAGAACACTTCTGTATTATGGAAAACATTAGCAAAATAATCCTTGTTGCAATTTTAATTATTACTGCTAGTAATTTGTCAAGGAATTTTTTCAGTGATAGCTCTTTAAAAAAAGTAGAAAAAAATTTAGAGCTAACTAAAAATAGTTTGGATTCAGCAATAGCATCTAATAAACTAGTTCAAGATAAAATAAAAAAAATGGATTTAATTATATCTGGATACAAGGTTAAAAATGAAAAATTACAAAGTGAAATAGAAATAATTGATTTGGAAGAAGAAAGAACTAAAGTAGCTACTATCATAAGACGAGACCAAATCGATGTGCTTTTAAAAGCTAAAAGAGAGCGATTAGTAATTCTTAAAGAAAAAGACACCGTATTTGATTAAAAAACGATAATTATGAAAAGAACAGTTATTATACTTTTAATAATGATTGCTAACAATACAATTCTGTCTAGTCAAAACAAAGTAGAAATTGTGTCCGATACAACACTAATTTATGCGGGGTATTCTGCTAAGTTAGAAAAACCAATTGTCATCAATGGTCTTAAATTTATGAAGAACAATGCTGATGTAAAACTTTTTGTTTTTAATGAGCATAGTTTTAAATATTTTCAAGATTTACGCAAACTTTTGAAAGAAGAGAACGGTGATAATTTATCTCTAATAATTGAAGAATACAATGAAATTATAGCGAAAAATCATTCTTTGTATGATGCATTATCTAAAAAGAGTAAGGAGCAACAAACTCTTTCTTCAAAAACAATCGAGGAACTTGAATTTAGTTTAAAAAATTTAGAATCTACTGTTAACCTTACCCAAAATTCTTTATTGAATGCTAATAATACTTTAGATATAGCAACTAAAGTATTAAAAGAACATAGAAAAAATAATTTTTGGAAAAATTTAGGCAATGTAGGAACAGGAACTGCAATTGGACTTTTGTTGGGGATTTTAATTGCTAATTAAGCCTTAATTTTTTGATGATTATTAAAGGAAGAAAATCGACAAACCTTTGAATACTAAAAATTATGAGAACAAAGTCAATCAATAATATAATCTCATTAATGCTCTTGATAACTTTAACAATCAATGGGTTTTCTCAGAACAATGCTAAGGAGGAGACATCATATTTGGATGATGTTGTCAAACTTTACGATTTTGAAAAAACCATTAAAAGTTTAGGACAAGTGGATTTAAACGATTTCATAAGACTTTTTTTGTCTTCTGATAAAAGAGATTTAGTCCAAACTGAATATAACCTTATACTAAAGGACACCATCAATGAAAATGAGGTGCAAAATGTCTATGATCAAACAATAACGGATACATCGTATAATAAAATATTTGAAAACTATACCATTAGTCATGTGTTGAATTCAATTTTGCCTGATCTGGAAAATTTTGTAACATCAAGGCAGCTTAAGGTTAATCGTGAGTATCGTTTTTTCGATTTGGATGGCAATCAGAAAGAAACTTTTAAGAGAAAAATTCCAATGGTCATTGATGGTTTCGCATGGGGAGAGATACCAGGTGTTTTTGATAGATCGGAATATATATATAAAAAGTTGGGAAATAAAGGTGTTTTTGGAATAGATATTTCTCATCATAATGGGAATATTTATTGGGAAGACGTGTACAATGACATTTTACCTGAAAGACTGAGGGTGGTACTTGTAAAGGCTACGGATGTGGGTAGTGTTTCCAGAGAACCCTTTTTGAGCTCAGCTTTTAAAAGAAACTGGAAGTGGCTTAACACAAATAGAAAGTTTCTTTATGGTGCTTACCATTTTTACCAGCCTGTTTATAATTCGCCAGAAAAGCAAGCGGAGGCCTTCATTTCCAATGTAGAACTTAGTAAGGGAGATATCAGGCCTATAGTAGACGTGGAACATTACCCAAACTGCGATTGTGCGGATAAAAAGGTAAACTTCATCTCTAATTTAGAGACATTTATTAGATTGATAGAAAAACACTACAATACTAAGGTCATTATTTACACAGGGGATAATTTCTATAAAAATCATCTGCACAATAAACTAGACATGAATGGTCGTCACTTATGGGTGGCACGATATAACTCAAAAGGGCCGTTTCACGATTCAGCTCAGAACCTTCAACTTGCTGTGGTCAATTTAATGATAGGTTGGCAGTTCAGTGAAAAAGGTACAGTAAAAGGAATACCTTCGAAACAGGTTGACTTGAACTTCATATTCGATGAGAAACTGGATATCTGGCTTATAAAATAGATGGATGAAGAAATCCTTTTTGCTTTTTCTATTTCTTGGTTACTGGTCTAATAATTTTCCTCAAGAGATTATACATCCTTATGGGTTTCCATTTTACATTGGAAGTGATGAAAGTCCAGAGGCAAAATTGAAATGTCTGGATATTGCTGCAAACAAAAAAAAAGAGGGATATGGGGGATTATCATTTTATGAAACAACCCCTTTCACTTTGGCATATAATAATAAGAAGGTGCCATTGGGATTGTATCTAGAAAATCTTATAAAAAGTAAAAGATTAAAGATATCTGCTTATCCCTGTTCCAATGTGGACAATGCTATGGCATTTTATAATGGTATTACTAAGGAAAGTTTCATTCTTTGGAATAAGGATTTTTTTAATTCGTTTGAAGAGAAATCTGGAGTTATAGCATTGATATTTTTTGCACATGAAATTGGTCACATAGCAAACAAGCATATTGTCAATAGATCAGAGTTCAATAAATGCCTTAAAGATTGTCGGTTGAAAGGCTGTAGCAATTTATATGAAGGGTTTCGTCGCATGGAATATGAAGCGGATGTATATGCAGGATATGCCCTAGCAGAGTATGGAATAAGTAATACTTTCGAGGTTGAGGATTTGTTCAGAGTAATTAATAGCAAAATTCAGTTTCATGAAGAATTCGAACCTTGTGCGAAACATCCAGATTTTAATATAAGAAATCTTGCAATGCTCGAGGGTTTTAGGCTCTTTTTTAACCATCAAAATAACGACTTCACAGTTAATGAGAAGTTCGCTAGTCTTGAGAAGTTTGCAGAAGGAGAGATTATTCGCCTTAAACACAACCTACTATATCTAAATGTCAGACAATTGTTTGGTGGTCAAAACTTGCAAATTAAGGGAGCTGGGGCTTATATAAGTTATGGACGAAAGGATTTAGAAGAGAAAATGAACGATGAAAAGTATTTTACAAGTCTTGTGCTCGCCACAAACCATAATTGGGCCAGAAAATTTACAGATTGGGTAGAACCACCGGATGATTTAAAATCTTTCAATCCTACATTTAGATTAGACCTTAAAGATTTGAGGCACTTGCGAGTTTATCGCACGGATGGTCCAAGAGAAGAGTTATTTTATCAATCTCTATTTACTTGGGATGAGGTGGATAGATCCTTTTTATTGGGAAAGATAAAATTGCTGTTTTGGGAGGCATATAAGGAATTCTATCCAAAGTTAGAAAGTATGGAACTATTGCCTCCTGAAGAAGAAACATACACCTATCCACCAAGAATCACATTGTTCAATAATAGAAGGTTCGGTGGATACACAGATGAGGTACTTAATAGTATAACTTCTGATTCTCAAATGGAACTTTTAAATCTCTCAATGCTAGGGTTAAGTGCACAAGGGGGAGGTTATCTGTATAACGATGGGAATTTCTTTATTGCGGGTCCAAGTACCGTTTACAACGCGCAAGAAGTTAATGATATTAGAAAAAAGTACAACATCGAGGGAAGACTTCTTAGTGTATCTTATGGAAATGGTTTTTTTGCTGACTCTGACCTAACAATAACAAAAGATGACTTGATTATATATAGTTGGAGAGAGAATGATTTACTTAAAGTTTATCGCAATGACACTAAAGAAGTTTTTTTCGAAACACAGTACAGGGTAACTAGTTCACTGCTTGAAACTTATGCCGAGAAAGTACTAGGGATATATCTTGAACTCGTTGAAGATAAGGTAGGAATTTTAATGGGAAAAGAATAGAATTGTGACCAAGCAAAAATTTTGCGAAACATTTTGGAAGCTTAAGATAAATTCCAAAACATAACATCAAATTATAGTATAATGAAATTAACCAAAGCCTACGACGTTATGTAACTTGAGCTTTGGTTAAAAGCGAAAGTTTAATACATTATTTTCTTTATTTTTTTCTTGACAAATGTTTCTTTACAATGTTAATGGAACACGCTTTTTACGAAGCGACGATAGTAGCGTAGTGAAATGTGTGTGGAATGGCATATAACCTATAAAACATTTTTTAAATTTCTTGATTTACAATTTTAGAGAGAAGTTTTATTATTGTAAGTTTCGTCGACAAAATTTTCTTGTTAAATTAAAAATGAAAAGATATCATATCTTCTTTTTACAAAATGCTTAAAAGTTAAACTTTAAAATGGTAATAAATGATTGGAATTGAAATCTTTGCTGGTGCTGGTGGAATGGCGACAGGTGCTATAAATGCAGGTATAGATGTTTTGATGGCAATAGAAAACAATCCATTTGCAGCACAAACTTATCTTGCTAATCATAAAAAAACTAGTGTAGTAATTGATGACATAGAAAATATAAAGGAAATAAAATTTGAAAGAAATAAGCAAGAAGTAATCCTATTTGGTGGACCTCCTTGTCAAGGTTACTCTAATTCAAATAGAAAAACCAGGTCTGCTAAAAATCCAAAAAACTGGCTTTTTAAAGAGTTTATGAGAAGTATTGAAATGGTAAACCCAGATTGGGTTGTCATAGAGAATGTTCCTGGGTTAAAAAAGATGGACAATGGATTCTTTCTAAAAGCAATTTGTGATGATTTACATTCTTTAAAATATACTCCGAGTTTTAAGATTCTTAATGCAGCAGATTTTGGGGTACCTCAAAAAAGAGAAAGAATTTTTATTGTAGCTTCTAAGAAAGGTATAGCATTCGATTTCCCAATTGGAGATTTTGAAAATAATCACGTAACAGTAAAAGACGCTCTTTCTGATTTACCTTATTTACAAAATGGTTCAATGGAGCCGAAATTGAAATACAAAACAAAAGTAACATCGGAATATGCTAAAAAATTACGAGGAAGCAAAAGAGTAGTTACTCAAAATTATGTTTCTAAAAATTCTATGGCAATTATTGAAAGATATAAACATATAAAGCAAGGCAATAATTGGAATGATATCCCAGTAAGTCTAATGGCAAACTATAAAGATCATACAAGATGCCATAGTAGTATTTATAGAAGACTAAATGAAAATGCTCCAGCCGTTATTATTGCAAATTATAGAAAAAGCATGATGATTCATCCAATTGAAAATAGAGGATTATCAGTTAGAGAGGCAGCAAGATTACAATCTTTCCCAGATCATTACGAATTTATAGGTTCTTTAGATCAAAAACAACAACAAGTAGGTAATGCAGTGCCTCCAATTCTAGCAGAAGCCATTTTTAAAAAAATAAAATCATATTCTGTATGAGTTGGGTTGAGACAACATTTGAAAAAGCTATGAAAAAACATTTTGTTTCTTCACTAGGAGATACAAAAGGAGAACATTTATATGGAGAATATACCAGTGTTCGAAATTCTATGGAAGGTGATAATTTCTTTAAAGAAATTAAAGGTCAAGAACCAGATTTATCTGACCACAGCGAGAAACATATACAAGATGTTTTTGAAAGGGCTTATAAAGTAATAGGAGAAGATGAGTTTATTAAATTTTCTCCAAAGGATATTTATTGTTTAGCATTAATGATTTTATTTCACGATGTTGGAAATATTTATGGTAGAGTAGGTCATAATGCTGTGGAGAAAATTGCAGAAGTTTACAATAAGTACAGAAGTAATATTGAAAATTATAGAGATGAAAAAAGAGTAATTACACTTGGTGCTAGTTCCCATTCTGGTAAATCAAAGAATGGTTCAAGAGATACTCTAAAAGATGTTACTAATTCAAGTATTCGTGGAGAGAAAATAAAACTGAAAGAGTTATCTGCAATACTTAGGTTTTCAGACGAACTTGCTGAAGGAAAGCAAAGAACATGTTCTTTTCTTTTAGACAAAGGTTTAATAAGTAAAGGAAGCAATGTTTATCATCGTTATGCACAAGTTACAGATATAGAAATAGATAGGAATTTAGAAAGAATTTCAATTACATATGACATCAATATACCAAAAGACTTTAATGAAGCTGCTCAAGCAGAATTTAAAGAATTAATGCTCTTTTCATATCATAGAGCTGTTAAATTAGACATTGAAAGAAGGTATACAAAGTACTATTCTGATGTATTAAAACAGTTTAAATATGTTTCTGTGCAATACAATTTTAGTATTGACGAGATTCCTATTCAAATAGAACTTAATGGGATTACTTTCGAAGATAGATATCCAATACCAGGTGAAGGTCTTTCTGAAACAAAAGATGAAGCTGAAAAGTATTTTGTTAAAATGGATAAAGGGTATGATTTAACCAAATTAATTGAAAGTATAAATTCTAAAAACACACAGTAATTATGGAAAATCCATTTGTTTTTGATAGACCCAATAATGTTAGTATTGAGCAATTTATTAAATTCTATATTAAGGAAAATATTTATACTAAGTTTCTTGAATCTACACGAAATATATTACTGATAGGAGTAAGAGGAAGTGGTAAGACTTCTACATTGAGATATTATTCTTTTCCTATACAATATGCGAATCCCGATGTAAGTAATAAGTTCGATGTTATAGGAATTCATATTCCAAGTAAGCACCCACTTTTTAGCAAAAGAGAATATTTACTTTATGAAAACAATGATAAAAAGAGCGTAGTTGTTGAACATTTTTTATGCATAAATATAATCTCTTGCATCTGTGAAACATTTATTGAAAGCTCAGCAAATCTTGATTTATCTAAAGATATTGAGGAATTAATTTTAAAAAACCTTTCTTTCATTTTAGAGTCTGATTTTCCCAAGAATATGCCTTTATTTGATAGTATTAAATTATTTCTTAATAAAGAAGCTAATGCTAGTCAAAGAAAATTAAATAATGAAAACTTTGAAAGTTTTATAGATTTTTCTTTTTCTTTTAATAATACTGTAATTCCATTTTTAGAACAATTGAAAAATATTCCAAAACTTAAAGAATCACATTTTTCATTATTTTTTGATGATATACAGGATTTGGGAATAATTCATCAAGAAATTATTAATTCTTGGATTTCATATAGAGATAATAAATTATTTAGTTTTAAAGTCGCTACTGCAGATATTAAGCCTTCCTTTATAACATCTACAGGTGGGGTTATATTAGAAGGTCACGATTTTGTAAAGATTGATTTAACAAAAAGGCTATATAATAAAGATTCGGAGTTCAGCAAGTTTGCAAAAGATGTTATCGCAAAAAGATTAAGTATCGCAAAAATAGATTCAAGTGTTGATGATTTCTTACCTGAAAGTGAAAATTTTAGAATAGGACTTGAAGAGGGAAGATTGAAAGCAAGAAAGAAAGCTAAAGAAAAATATCCAAACCCAAAAGGTACTCAAATTAATGATTATGTAGCTAAATACGGTAGAGCAATATATTTTAGAGAAAGAAATTCTAAGGCCAATATTCCTGTCTATTCAGGTTTTGAAACTCTAGTAGATATTTCTACGGGAGTAATTAGGAATTTGCTAACCCCAGTTTATTTTATGTATGAAAAGCAACGTTCTAACTCAAATTCGGATTCTATAACGCAAATACCTTCTAATATTCAAAGAGATATTATTTTAAATAGAAGTGAAACATTTTGGGAAAAAATAAAAGATATAGATTGTGAGATAGAAAATTGCCCTGAAGAACTGGGTGAAAAAATAAATAATTTCTTTAATCAACTGATTATTTATTTAAAAAAGAGAATCAAAAACGAAGAGATATCTGAGCCACGTGCCTTAAATTTCATTGTTTCAAAAATTTCTACTGAAGAAGAACAAAAACAAATAGATGAAATAATAAACGCTTGCTTAAGAAGTACATTGTTATATAAAAGAATGGTAGGTCACAAATCTACAGGTGTTAGACTTCCTTTATATGTTCCAAATAGAATGATGTTACCAATACATGGATTAGATTCTCATGGACAATACTCTCATTTTCCAATCACAGCAAAAGCTTTTTTGGATGCTGCAATAAATAATAAAGAAATTCCATTTTTTGCCGAGGAAGAAGATGAAATTAATAATCAACTTGAACTATTTTTATAATGGAAAATAAAACTTTAATAACAGTTTTAGGTTGGGAAGATAGATTTATATTAGGTACTGATATAATTCTAAAAGAAAATAATATTCAAAAAATTGTATTAATCTCATTTACAGATTATGCTGATATGAATATTAAAAACAAATCTACTTTTATTAAGAAAGTAAATGATTTAAATATTGAAATTGAAGAAATTAAATTAAACTATTCTGATTCAATAAATAATTGGAAAATTTTTGATGATTTTTTTGAAAAACAAATACTCACTAATGATATTTTGTTAAATATTACTACTATGCCGCGTGAAACAATTTGGGCTTTATTGTTCTTTCTAAAAAAAGCACATAGTAGTATCAATTATATATATTTTAAACCAGAAAAATATTGTGATACTTGGTTAACCAAAAATCATAAAAACCCACGTTTGTTGTTTAAACATTCAGGTGTTTTTGACTTAAATAAAAATCTTGTTTTATTTATAATTACCGGGTTTGATGATAGTCGTTTAAGTTCTCTTATAGAATATTACGAACCGTCAAAAGTAGTAGTATTGAACCAAGTAGGCGATCAATTTGATAATGAAAAAAGAAATAATGGTTCAGCCATAATTAATCTTTTAGATAATGAGAAAATCGAATTTGACAGTTATGATGTTAATAATGCAACAAAAATTTTAAGCGAAAAAATTAAAGAATATAAAGATTGTAATGTGATAATTTCTTCACAGGGACCAAAAATTTCCTCTATTAGTACTTATAAAAATTACATTTTGAATAATAATATAGCATTAGCATATGTTCCTGCTAGAGATTTTAATGATAAATATTCCGTTGGCATAGATGAAAATTATATATCAGGAATTTTTAATTTTTAATGAGAAATTAAACGACCTCATAAAATTTTGGTAAAACAATAGGGGAGTGAAGCGTGCATATTTTAGGGGCTTAGTAATAAAGCTTCTTAATAGTTCTAAATACAAAAGGGATTTCAAAGCAATCTTTATGAGTTCCAATGTTTCCTAAAATATAGCGACTGAGCCGTACATTGTTTCCAAAATTATCTGTTAGCCTTGATTTTTTTGTTTCTTTTTTTATCAAGAAAAAAAGATAAATAAAAACCTTACTGGTACAATGTTGAAATCCTATTTGACATAATATTATGAGTACCTAAAGAAAAACTTCAAACAAGACGAGAGGTTAGTAAGTGTACAGAAATTATCTCGCAGAGTAATTTTGTACTCTTACGGCAAGCTGACGAGAATGTAATAGAAAAAAATCTTGCACACATTTCCTTGAATACTCGAATTTTAAATGAACCTAAAATGCTAGCTTTTAAATGGCGTTGGCAAGCGATGGCAAATTGTGTGTAGAAAAAAATGCCTGAGCATTTTATTTATACAAAACAATCGAGCGTTTGGCAGCGGCTATTTTACATAACGACAAATTATGGTACAAATGAAAATATGCGTCGCAGACATCGCTTAAAAAAGTTTAATGACCCTGTTGTAAGTTTTAATCGATTCTCAGCGCTTGAGGGCTATTTTATATAATATAGAATTATAGCTTACAAACGGAAATTCTGTTGTCTGGTTCAAACGCTATACTTTGTACTATAATTTACATTATGTAAAATAGAGTATTTGAGAGCCCT
>TARA_R110002049_G_scaffold38266_1_pt1 | contig 10350 bp, 5 predicted proteins | sample TARA_R110002049 | Tara Oceans TARA_R110002049 (sample SAMEA4396941) | marine metagenome | biome: Polar Biome; feature: [SRF] surface water layer (ENVO:00010504); material: water (ENVO:00002006), including particulate matter (ENVO:01000060) such as... | depth 5 m
ATGCTTTGGAGTCCAGAAAATCCGTATTTATATTCAGTACACTCCGTAGTTAGACAAAATGGCATCATAATCGATGAACTTTTCAATCCTTTAGGATTGCGTTGGTATTCTATTGATCCTAACAAAGGATTCTTTTTAAACGGAAAACATCTAAAATTGAATGGGACAAATCGTCATCAAGATATGTATAATAAAGGTTCTGCCCTTTCCAATGAAGAACATAGAAGGGACATGAAAATGATTAAAGATATGGGTTGTAATTTCATAAGAATTGCCCATTATCCTCAAGATCCTGAAATATTGAGAGCCGCAGACCAATTGGGGCTTTTGGCCTGGGAAGAGGTTCCATTGGTAAACTACATGACCATTGACGATGAATTTGTAAAAAACAGCAAAACCATGCTCAAGGAAATGATTCGTCAACATTATAATCACCCTTCTGTTATTATTTGGGGAAGTATGAACGAAATATTTTTATGGGGCAATAATGAGGACCGCATTGGAAAGCAAGAAGATTCTGTTTACACTAAAAATGTTGCAGTGATAGCAAAAGAATTGAATGAATTGATAGCATCAGAAGACCCTAATAGACTTACAACTTTGGCAATGCACATGAGCAATGATTACGATAAAGTTGGTATTGAAGATACTCCAGACATTGCTTCCTACAATGTATACAGTGGTTGGTATGGTGGTAAATTTGAAGATTTTGGGAAATCATTTGACAGAAAACATTCAAAAAAACCTAGTCAAGCAATTTTTATAAGTGAGTATGGTGCTGGTAGCGATTTGCGGTTAAACTCTTCTAGTTCCATTCGTTTTGATTTTACAGGACAATACCAGCGTTTGTTTCATGAATCCTATTTGGAGCAAATTAATGAAAGGGATTTTATAATCGGTTCGGCTATTTGGAATCAATTTGATTTTTCCCAACCTCATGTTGGAGGATCAATCCCGCACATTAACCAAAAGGGTATGGGTACTTGGGACAGAAAATTAAAGGATGTCTATTACTTCTATAAAGCCAATTGGAACAAGGAACCAATGGTTTACATAGCTGAAAGAGATTGGAAAGATAGGCAAGCAATCGGCTCTGAAACTTATGACATAACGGTTTACTCAAATCTTGATAAATTGGATTTATACCTCAATGGAAAAAATGTGGGCAGTAAGCGTCCTAATAATATTCAAAAGGTTGTGTGGCCATTAACATTAAAGCCTGGTAAAAACCAAATACGAGCTGTAGGTAAATCTCAAGGAAAAACCATAGAGGATAATTTAGTCATTAATGTTAATGACTTAAAAGAAGTGGACACTTTTGTAGTTAACATCGGCTCAAATGCACAATACACAGACGATACCGACCTTACATGGATACAGGATACATCTTTTAATGGAATTTATGGTTACGAATCGGGCATACCAACTCTAATGAACAGAAAATATATTATTAGAAACTCTAGTCACGACCCTATGTATTATAGCTATTTAGGTGATGTAAATGAATATAAAATAAAAGCTGCTAACGGGATTTACAATATCACCTTATATTTTATAGAAAACGAAAAATTAGCAGAAGGAGATAGGGTCTTTGAGGTATCAATTAATGATAATAAAGTTATTCAAAATTTAGATTTAACCAAAGAAGTAGGTTTTTGTTATGGCGTGGAAAAAACCTTTGAAATTAATGTGACAAATAATGAAGTTTTAATTGAATTTGAAGCACTTTCAGGGAAAACCATATTAAGCGGACTAAAGCTCACAATATCAAAATAAAGCACATAAATCAAAAAAAGAAAAGAAATTTTATTTGTAAAAAACCCTAAACAATGACGAACAGATATTTTAAATATATAGTATTGGCAATAGGCTTTTTTTTAGTCTATAGTTGTAGTAGTTCTGAAACAGAAACAGAAACAGAAACTGAAACAGGAACAGGAGAAGTTCCTGAAAGTGCCATAGAAGTTGATTATAGTCAAGATATGGGAGAGGTTATGAATTTGTCAGCTTACAATGGTAGTTCTACAACCAGTGCTATTCCTGGTACAGCATCTGAAGCATGGCTTAAACAATTCAATACAAAAACCACTAGGGTTTGGATTCAATTACGTTTCGTTTACAATAACGGGAATATAAATTACAACTATAAATACAGTGGCAGTAACGTACCTGTAGAAGAAGCAATAGCTTTTTATTCAAAAACAACCGATTCACTTTTGGTGGCTTTGAGCGGTCACACAAGCTCCTCTTCTTACAGTATGCCAGAAGGTGACGATTATGTAAACTTGGTAAAAGAAACAATACTTTATTACAAAAGGAAGTTTCCAAAAATAAAATACATACAAGTGAGCAATGAGCCAGATTTGAATAATGAAACCATGGCAACCTATTATCCTGTTTATAAATATTATTACAGAGGATTAAATGAAGCCAATGCCATTTTGAAAAAAGAAGCTGAAGATGCAGGTGGAAGTTATAGCCCGATTTTAATTAGTAACGGTGCATTTACAAGTAATGTTACAAATATGTTGGCTTATGCTGAGACTTTTTTGGACGCTTACGTTGCAGATACCGATGCTACCAAGAGGCTAGATTTCTTCTCATTTAATAATTACGCAGAAGCAGATAGACCCAAAGAAGTATTAACAGCTAGGAGTCGTATTGATGCTTTAATGCAATCAAAAAATTTACCAATAATACCTGTTTTTATAAGTGAGTTTGGAGCCGTAGGCGGATCTTCTTTGCCTAGTGGATTGACTTTGGCAGAAACCGTTACCCTATGGCCAGCATCACAGCTAACCAAGGCTTATTATTTTTATGAAGGCGGTATAGATGCTATATTTAATTGGGTAATAAGTCACTCTAGTTTAGTACAAAAGTCGCAATTATTAGATTTAGAGAATGCAACAGCATCACCTTATGGCAATATGTTGGTGCTTTCTAAAATGTTTTCTGATTACGGCACTGGAATTAAAGCAGATTCTGATTTAATTGATGATAAAGGTTTGGGAGTTCATGTTTTAGCGGCTAAGAAATCTGACAAAGGTATAGCTGTTTTGGTATGGAATTATAATTGGCGATTTGCAAAAGCAGATCAAAATGTAACAGTAACAATTAAAAACATTCCGACTTCTGAATTTGGACAAAACATGACTGCACAAGTCTATATGATTGATTCAAAAAACAATAATTATTATACTAATAATAGCCAAAACACATTAACAAAGAGTTTTGAGTTGAGTAAAAAAACAGCCTCTTTCATGCAAATACCATTAACATTAGAAAAAAGCTCGGTAGCACTCATTGTTATAAATAAATAAGGGCTCACAGCCGGTTCTTAAAAGAACTTTTAAGGTCACTTTTACACTAGTAATTGTAAAATATAGATAATGCGAAAATTCAAATTAAATTTAATTATATGAAACATTTATTATCATATAAATTATTACTCATTGCACTCATTGCATTAACTTCTTGTAAATCGCAAATAGAAAAGCATAAGAATGTTTTCTATATAAATAATCAGGAGGATTTTGACAAATATTCGGGAACAGAATTTTCAGCAGGGTCAAAAGTTTTATTTGCTGAAGGCATCGAATTTAAAGGAGAATTTATTTTAAAAGGAAGTGGTACCAAAGACAGTTTAAATCTAGTGTCTTCCTATAACCCTGAGAGCAAAAAAATCTATATGGAATCTATAGAAAATAAAGCTAAGATATATGGAGAGGGAAAAGTGGAAGCACCTATTAGACTTTACAATGGGCAAAACTGGGAAATAAAAAATATAGAAGTTACAAACACTAACGGTACTAAAGAGGATCAAGGATTGCTTAAGGGCATTTACGTGGTGGCAGAAGACGCAGGAGATCTATATAATATAAACATCAACAACTGTTATGTACACAATGTTAATGGCCATGTTGGAGGTAAGTGGCATGGAGGAATTCATGTTCATGTAATCGGAGATAGTATAAAGACCAGATTTAACAATTTAAAAATTGAGAAGAATCGAATCGAATATGTTGGAGGTGTCGGCATAGGAAACCAATCCAGTTGGAGAAATATTGATACCGAAGATTATTATCCTTGGACTAATTTTGTTGTAAGAGACAACTTTATAAACCATACAGGTCGTAACAGTATCATATTACGAAATGCGATTAAGCCTCTAATTGAATATAATGTGGCTGCGGCTAGCAGTCGTTTTGATACAGGTCATAGTATAGTAAACTTTAATACTATTGATTGTATTGTTCAATATAATGAGGCCTATGGCAACACCGGTCCAGTTGGTCAAAATGAGCGTGGAGGATTTGATGCTGATTATAAATCTACCGGAACCATTATTCAATACAATTATAGTCATGATAATGATTGGTTTTGTGGCATTATGCGTAGAGGTATAAACTCGGATATTACTATTAGGTACAACATAAGCCAGAACGAACTTATTGGATCCTATCTATACGGTTTTCCCACTGAATTTGGTTTAAAGGATGTGAAAGTCTATAACAATACCCACTATTTTGGGAAAAGTAAAGGAACCGTAATTTTTGTGCCAGCTGGAAAAGAGAGATACCCAATAGAAACTGTCTTTAAAAACAATATTTTTTATTTTGAGGATAAAGGTGAATGGGGATTCGAACCCAAAGAATCTTGTTTTTTCTCAAACAACCTCTTTTACAATGTTCCTCCTATTGGAGAAAACGCAATTGTTGAAAACCCCGTCTTTTTAAATCCTGGATCAGGAGGAACAAATATAGACATGAGAAATCCCGAATCTTTAAGTGGATATAGACTATCCATTGAATCCCCAGGAGTCAATTCAGGAATACAAATAGAAAATAATGGAGGTAAAGATTATGCTGGCAAAACTATTTATAAAAATCTCCCTGATGTTGGAGCTCTAGAAAATTATTAAATATCAAAACAAATTATATTAATCTTTAAAACTATTTTATCATGAAAAAAAATTACATTACCAGAAAAAAATTATTCACTTCAGTTTTATGCGGTATAATTTTTCAGTTAGGCTTAAGCGCTCAAACTAATGCAACTATTAATGTATCTGAAGACACATATGTTGCATTAAATAGTTCAGGTACTAATTATGGTTCTGATGTGGAAGGCAGAATAAGGGATACTGTAACATCTGCTGCAAGATTCACCTATTTTAAATTTCCGGTTAGTGGGCCATTGCCAGCTACTGTAACAAGTGCTACCCTAAAATTCCATACTTATTTGCCTTCTAGTGATCCAACAGTCTATGAGATTGTTCAAATACACAAATTAACAAATAACTGGAGCGAAGGTGTTGTAACTTATAATACAAAACCAGATACAGGCTCTTTTATTTCCGAACTGCGAGTAGAGAGTGTTTTAAGTGCAACACCTAATGATTATTCAAATTCATATACAGTTGATGTTACAGATTATTTTAATTCAGTATTGGGTGCGGGCAGTACCGATATTTCTATAGCCTTAAAAGCAAAAAATACTTCAGACAATAGTGGAACATTGGGTGTTGGTCAAGATAGATTAGTAAGAATTGGAACAAAAGAAGCTGGAACTGGTGGTCAGTATGGTGCTACTATTGAAATTGTTTACACTACGTTAGGAGTTGATGATTTTAACTCAAATAATATTTCACCACTAAAAGTCTATCCTAATCCTGTTAAATCGGTATTTACATTAGATAAAAGATTTAACTCCTCAGACTCCATAGAAATTTCAGTTTTTAACTTGTTAGGTAAAGAAGTTTCGAGCTTTTCTGAAAAAGTTTATCGTGGGGTTTGGAAAAAAACATATGATAAAAATGAACTTAACTTAAAAAGTGGTATTTATTTCATTAGAGTATCATCTGATGAACATGGAGTAAGTTCTTCTAAAATTGTTATTCAATAAATTTTATCAAAAAAATCAAACCAATACAATCCAATTGTATTGGTTTGAAAAAAATGAACTCTAAAATAAATGATTATGAACCCTTATTACATTAAATCTATTAAACAAATATTGCTTTTTATTAGTTGTTTTTTGAGTTTTGGATTGTATGCACAAACTACATATTATGTAGATGCAACATCTGGCAACGATTTAAGTAATGGGACATCTATAAGTACACCATGGAAAACATTAACTAAGTTAAATAGTTCAAGCTTTTTGCCTGGAGATGTCATAAAATTCAAGGCTGGAGAAACTTTTGCAGGGAGTCTTATTGTTAGTTCAAGTGGTTCTTCTGGCAATCCAATTATTTATGATATGTATGGAACAGGTAATTTACCAATTCTTGATGGTCAAGGAGCAACTTATACTGTATTTGCAGAAAACAAAGAGTATTTGGAATTTAAAAACCTGAAAATCACAAATCATAGAAATGGCATAATAACAAGTGCAGACAGATTCAATGCTATGTTATTCGAATCTGATGATTATGGCACCGTAAACCATTTGCATTTTGATAATATAATTGTGTATGATGTAAATAGTTCTACTGATGATTCACAATCATTAACTCGTTATTACGGAGGAATTCTATTTTATGCAAAGGGAAGCACAACTAAAAGCAATTTCAACGACTTACTAATTGAAAATTCTACTTTCGAAAATATTGGAAGAACAGGCGTAAACATTAGATCCGAATGGTGGTATAGAAATAGAGATACAACTTTTGGAGATGATTTGGGAAATGGCACACTAGATAATTGGTATGGTTCAACAAATGTGATTTTTAGAGATAATATTTTTCAGCATATACGAGGTAACGGCCTCATTGTTAGAGTTACAATAGATGCCTTAGTAGAAGGGAATTTCTTCAATTATTGTGCTGATGAAATATCAGGCAATGCTACCTTTTGTTTCAATACCGATGGTACAGTATTTCAATTTAACGAAGCTCAAAATACGGTTTACAATGTAGGTGATACCGATGCTAGAGGAATAGATAGTGATTACAGAGTCAAGAACACAATAATTCAATACAATTATCTGCATGACAATGGTCTTGGTGGACTTGTAGCCACCGGAGGCCCTGAAATAGCTGGAACATATCCCGAACGATTTAATATCGGCACAGTTGTTCGTTATAACATACTTGAAAACAATGATAGACAAGGCATTCATTTCTCTGGCGCCATAGACGGAATGGAAGTGTATAACAATGTCTTATATGCAGATGACACACATAACAACATTGCTATTTTAAATTTTAAAAAATGGCAAGTATTTCCTAACAATGTAAATTTCAGGAATAATATTTTTTATTTTGAAACCGAATCCACATCATACAATTGGAACGATGGAGATTCTTCTTCTTTAGGTGCCACGAATTTGAGTTTTTCTAATAATGTTTATTTTGGACCGCAGTCAACCAATATCCCAATTTCTGCCAATACACAACCCATGCCCAATGTAACTAAAGACACTAACTATTCGTTAGAAGACCCTTTATTTGTTGAAGCTGGAAATGGTGTCAATGGTTATTTTATTACCGAAGGGTCTTCTGCTGATGGCTTAGGTACAAATTTTAATCAACCTACTGAAGATTATTATGGGAATGTCATGGACATAAATAATTTGAACGCAGGAGTATATCAAGGAGTACTAGCAGAACCAAATGCCCCAACAAATACCTCGGTAACGAGAAGCGAGATTATAGAAGACGCCCACACGCGAGGGAATGGCTCAAACGCAGCTATTAACTATGGTACTGCAAACCTGGTTGAAATAAAAGATATCTCAACAACATTACCACGTATCGGGATGTTAAAATTTAGTGTTCCCTCAGGACTTAGCAGTGTTTTAAGTGCCAAAATAAAAGTCTATGCTAGCATTAGTACGATTCCCGAAGAGGAGGATACTTTTAAGTTTTATGAATATCCCAGTAATTGGTCTGAAACAACTATTACTGAAAATAACAGACCGGCAATTGGCACTGAAATTTCTTCTGTTACTATTTTCGGCACAACAGGACAATACGCTTGGTATTCAATTGATATAACAGATTATTTTAACAATAATCTTTCTTCAACAGAGCTTTCAGTAGCAATACAGGCTGTTTTGGGTGCCGATGGAGGTTTTCAATCTGTTGGAAGAATTACTTCCAAAGAAGGTGCAGGTGGAACAGGTCCTGGCACAAATGCACCTTACATTGAAATAGAAACATCAACATTAAGTATTAATGATTATTATTCATTGAACCAAAATAAACTTTCAGTTTACCCTAATCCAGTCAAGTCCAGTTTTAACTTAGAGATGACTTTTACTCAAACAGATGAAATATCGGTATCTGTTTTTGATTTACTAGGTAGAGAAATAGCTGGTTTTAAGGAAATAGTGCAACCAGGTGTATGGAAAAAGATGTTAAATAAAAGCGATTTAGGTTTGAATAGAGGTATTTATATCATCAAAGTGTCTTCCAAATTATTTGAGGATATGTCTTCAAAAATAATTGTTAACTAAAAATTATTTTTGGTTTCTTAAAAAAGAGATATTCAAAGAAATTCCCAAATGGTAAAAAAAGATGCTAATTATGCCGAAATCTAGGACATCTAAAAATGAATTTTTCACTTTTATTTTAGTGAATTTACTTGTGATACACAGTGTTTTCGCAAATTTAAAAGCACCCGCTTATTTCTCAGATGGAATGGTTTTACAACAAAAGTCAAAACTACCCTTGTTGGGTTGGGATTCACCTGGAAATAGTATCTCTATTAATTGCAGTTGGACTAACAAGGTTATTTCAACTAAAGTAGACGAGCATGGAAAGTGGCAGATTAATATAGATACGCCTAAAGCTGGAGGACCATATCAAATATTGATAAAATCACCAAAAGATTCTATTAATATTAAGGATGTCCTTGTGGGTGAAGTATGGCTATGTTCTGGACAGTCTAATATGGTATTCAGGTTTTCTAATTGTAAAAGTTATCCTGAAGACAAAGCAAAAATGAATCTTCCTGAAATAAGATATTTGGAAGTAAAACGTAATATAAGTAATATGCCTCAAGATGATATCCCTGGTTCTTCTTGGATATCTGTAAATTCAGAAAATGCCTATGATTTATCGGCCGTGGCACTCTATTTTGCGCAAAAGTTACAGTTGGATTTGAATATCCCAATAGGCATTATTGAAGCATCATGGGGCGGAACAGCCATAGATACTTGGACACCGATTAAAGCTCTTAAAAGCGATGCAAAGTTATCGATTAATTTGGATAGATGGGAAACTTGGAAAAATGATTTCAAAAAAGATTCTATAGGATATCAAGCACAATTAGTCGCTCTGGAAAATGGAGAAATAAGTACAAATCCAGAAATGCCAACTTCGGTTTATATAAATAATAGACCACATCGTGAACCAAGTTCTTTATTTAATGGTATGATTGCACCTTTAACCAAATTCAAAATTAAAGGAGTGATTTGGTATCAAGGGGAAACGAATAGAACTTGGAGTAAAGAATACCAATATCATTTAACAAAGTTCATTGAGGTTTGGAGACAAGAATGGGGTTGCAACTTACCTTTCTGCTTGATTCAACTAGCACCTTATAAAGGCAATGCAGAAGGTGTTTCAGAAATTATGGAAGCCCAATTTAAAGTATCTAATACAGTCGAGAATGTAGGTTTGGTAGTTACTATGGATGTTGGAGACATGAATGATATTCACCCTAAAGACAAAAAACCTGTGGGATATAGATTAGCTAACTGGGCACTATCAGAAATCTATAACTATACTACCATTAACTATTCTGGACCATTATTTAAAGGCTCAGAGAAAAAAGAAGATTCAATAAGGTTGTTTTTTGAACATGCCTCTTCCGGATTGCTTCCTCAAGACACATTAAATGGCTTTGAATATATTGAGTTTAACGAAGATGGCACACAAAAGGCGCCTAAACACTTAGAGGTATCAATAGATGGTCAAGACTTGGTCATTTCATCAGAAAAATTTAATTTCCCTGTTATTATTCGTTATGGATGGGGGTTAGAAATGGAAAAAGCAAATTTATACAATAAAGAAGGGCTGCCAGCAAGCCCTTTTAGAACATTAATTAAATAACAAAAATTAAAAATAAATGAACAGTATATTTGAAATTAAAAATAAGGTAGCTATTATAACTGGAGGTGGAGGTGTACTTGGAGGTAACATAGCTAAACATTTAATACATGCTGGTTGCAAGGTCGTGGTACTCGATATTCGTGAAGAAAATGTGAACACAAGAGTGGAAGAATTAGAAGCCATGGGCGGAACAGCTATTGGTTTTGTTTCTAACGTTTTGGATGTTGAAGAAATGAAAATGACCCGAGAAAAAATAATTAAAGCATGGGGCAGAATTGATATTTTAATCA
>TARA_R110002049_G_scaffold4842_5_pt1 | contig 10349 bp, 6 predicted proteins | sample TARA_R110002049 | Tara Oceans TARA_R110002049 (sample SAMEA4396941) | marine metagenome | biome: Polar Biome; feature: [SRF] surface water layer (ENVO:00010504); material: water (ENVO:00002006), including particulate matter (ENVO:01000060) such as... | depth 5 m
AAATAAAACTATTATTTTTTTAGGAAGAAAATAACACTTTTTTAAATCATAAAAAAACCGTTTCTAATATTAGAAACGGTTTTTAAATTTATAAATTTTTTATATTTTACATATAATCTTCTATAGGGTTACAAGAACAAATTAAGTTTCTGTCTCCAAATGCATCATCTACTCTTCTTACAGTTGGCCAAAATTTGTTGTCAGCAATATATTCTAAAGGAAACGCTGCTTGTTTTCTTGTGTAAGGTAATGTCCAATCATCAGAAGTTAACATTTCTTGAGTATGAGGAGCATTTTTTAACGGGTTATTAGCATCTTCTTTTGTAGCATTTTTAATTTCTTCACGTATAGAAATCATTGCATCACAAAAACGATCTAATTCAGATAAACTTTCAGATTCAGTAGGTTCTATCATCATAGTTCCTCCTACAGGAAATGAAACTGTTGGTGCGTGAAAACCATAATCCATTAAACGTTTGGCAATATCTACAACTTCAATTCCGTTCTGTTTAAAATCTCTACAGTCAATAATCATTTCATGAGCTGCACGCCCTTTTTCTCCTGTATATAAAGTTTGGTAATGTCCTTCTAAACACTCTTTAATGTAATTTGCATTTAAAATAGCATTTTTAGTAGAATCTGTTAATCCTTTTGCACCTAACATTGTTATATATCCGTAAGAAATTAAACAAGCTAAAGCAGAACCCCAAGGTGCAGCAGAAATTGCAGTAATTGCATTTTCTCCACCAGTTTTAATTATTGGGTTAGAAGGTAAGAAAGGAACTAATTGAGGAGCAACACAAATAGGGCCAACTCCAGGACCACCACCACCATGTGGAATAGCAAATGTTTTATGTAAGTTTAAATGACAAACATCTGCACCAATTGTTGCAGGATTTGTTAAACCAACTTGTGCGTTCATATTTGCACCATCCATATAAACTTGACCTCCATTATCATGAATAATTTTGGTAATTTCTTTAATCTCTTTTTCGTAAACTCCATGAGTTGAAGGATACGTTACCATTAAAGCAGCTAAATTATCTTTGTGCAATACTGCTTTTGCGCGTAAATCCTCAACATCTATATTTCCATTTTCTGCAGTTTTGGTAACTACAACTTTCATACCTGCCATAACAGCAGAAGCTGGGTTTGTACCATGGGCAGAAGCAGGAATTAAACAAATATTTCTATGAGAATCATTATTTGCTTGATGATATGCTCTAATTACCATTAAACCAGCAAACTCTCCTTGAGCACCAGAATTTGGTTGTAAAGATGTACCAGCAAAACCTGTAATAATATTTAATTGATGTTCTAAGTTTTTTAAAACTTCTTGGTAACCTTCAGCTTGATTTAACGGTACAAAAGGATGAATATTTCCCCATTGTGGATTACTTAAAGGTAGCATTTCTGAAGCTGCATTTAGCTTCATAGTACAAGAGCCTAAAGAAATCATAGAATGGTTTAATGCTAAATCTTTACGTTCTAATTTTTTAATATAACGCATCATATCTGTTTCAGATTGATACGTATTAAATACTTCGTTTTCTAAAAATGAAGTATTTCTTAATAAGTTATCAGAGATAACGTTAGTTGGTAACGGTAAATCTTCATTTTTTAAATTAAAAGCCTCCTCAAAACAAGAAACTATTGCTTTAAAAGATTTTGAATCTATTGTTTCATTTATAGAAATAGATACATGATTAGCATCTACATAATTAAAGTTGATATTTTTTGCTTCAGCAACTTCTCTTAATTTGTCTGCTTCAACTTCTACTAAAATAGTGTCGAAATAAGTTGAGTTTAATTGCTTAAAACCTAAATTTTCTAAAGAACTAGCAAGTTTTCTTGTATAATCATGTACATTTTTTGCAATGTATTTTAAACCATCTTTACCATGATAAACAGCATACATACCTGCCATTACAGCTAATAAAACTTGTGCTGTACATATATTAGACGTTGCTCTTTCACGCTTTATATGTTGTTCTCTAGTTTGTAAAGCCATTCTTAAAGCACGTTGGCCATTCATGTCTTTAGTAACTCCAATAATTCTTCCAGGAATACTTCTTTTGTAAGCTTCTTTTGTAGCAAAGAAAGCTGCATGAGGACCTCCATAACCTAAAGGAATACCAAAACGTTGTGTAGTACCAACTACAACTGCTGCGCCAAATTCTCCTGGAGCTTTTAAGTGTACTAAAGATAAAATATCTGCAGCAACTGCTATTTTTATATCGTTGTCATTTGCTTTTGCAACAAAAGCTTCATAATCGAATATTTGACCAAATTTTCCTGGATATTGTAAAATTGCTCCAAAATAATCATCAGCAAAATCAAACTCTTCATGATTTCCAATAACCAATTCTATACCAATAGGAATAGAGCGTGTTTGTAAAAGAGATAATGTTTGTGGCAAAATTTCATCAGAAACAAAAAACTTATTTGCACCTGCTTTTTTCTTTGCACGTTCTCTAACATCAAACAATAAAGCCATTGCTTCTGCAGCTGCAGTAGATTCATCTAATAAAGAAGCATTTGCTAATTCCATACCAGTTAAATCACAAACCATTGTTTGGTAATTTAATAGAGCTTCTAATCTACCTTGTGCAATTTCTGCTTGGTAAGGCGTATAAGCTGTATACCAACCTGGGTTTTCTAAAATATTACGTTGTATTACACTTGGTACAATTGCTTCATTATATCCTAAACCGATATAACTTTTAAAAACCTTATTTTTTTCTGAAAGTTCTTTTATGTGTGCTAAATATTGATATTCACTCATAGAAGCATCCAAATCTAACGGTTGCTTTAATAGAATGTTATTAGGCACTGTTTCATCAACTAATTGCTCTAAACTATTTGCTTTAATTGCTGATAACATTTTTTCTTGTTCCTTTTTACTAGGACCAATGTGTCTACGTTGAAACGAATTTGTATTCATTAATTTAGTTTTGTGAACGATTGATTTCAATCGATTTAGTGTTGTTTGTGAACCATCAAAAAAATGCTTTTTTTTGACCGTTCAAAAATAAGGATTTAATAAATTATTTTCTACTTGAAAATGAATAAAATGATGTTAATTATTAACTAAAAATGAATGTTATGAACAGAAGTGTTATTTTTGTTTAATGAAGTTTTTGAAATTATTTTTTAATTTTTATTTAAATGCTAGTATTCACGTAGGTTTAGCTGTTTTTTCGTTTGTTAGAATAACTGAACATTATTTTGATCTAACTTTTAATAACAATTTAGATTTTTTTATCTTCTTCGGAACAATTACAGGATACAATTTTGTAAAATACGCAGGTGTTGCAAAGTTGCATCATAAAACACTTACCAATAATTTAAAGGTTATTCAGGTTTTTTCTTTTTTCTCCTTTTTAGTAATGTGCTATTTTGGTTACTTTATTTCTATAAAAACCATACTTTATTTAACGCCATTAATATTGCTTACAATTTTATATGCTGTACCTTTTTTAAGCGGATTTCATAAAAGTTTACGCCAAGTAAGTTATTTAAAGATAATTGTAGTAGCATTAGTTTGGGCAGGTTTTACTGTTTTAATTCCCTGTTTAGATGCTGGTAAAGAAATTTCTTTAAATGTTATTTTATTAACTTTACAACGTTTTTTAATTGTAATTGTTTTAATTCTTCCTTTTGATATTAGAGATGTAAAATATGATGCTATTTCGTTACAAACAATTCCGAAGAAAATAGGAGTAGAGAAAACTAAAAGATTAGGATTAGGTATTATGGTTTTTTCTTTGGTGTTAGAATACGCTATTAATGTACCAGGTATTTCTAAAAATGTATTTATGATTTTCTTTTTTTTAACCTTAATTTTCTTAATGCGTTCTAAAATGAATCAATCTAAATACTACAGTTCTTTCTTTGTAGAATCTTTACCAATAATTTGGTGGTTACTTCTTTTAGGAATCCATAATTTATAAGAATTTTAAAGAGGTATTTTATCAACTTAAAGATTATTGTAATGAATTACAATCGATATCATAAAACTTCAAATGAACTTTTTAATAACACACTATATTTGTAGATTTACCCTGAATAAATCAACCAAGATTTTAAGAAATGATTACTACAAAAAGAAATTATATTTTCGATTTTGACAGCACATTAACTAAAGTAGAGGCTTTAGATGTTCTTGCGGAAATAACCTTAACCGACAATCCTAAAAAAGAAGCTATAATTCAGGAGATTATAGATATTACCAATTTAGGTATTGATGGTGAAATTTCCTTTACAGAATCTTTAGAAAGAAGAATTAAGTTATTAAAAGCTAATAAGGCAGATTTAACTAACTTAGTGGTTGCTTTAAAAAAGCAAGTTTCTAAATCTATAGAAAGTAACAAAGAATTTTTTGAAAATTTTGCAGATGATATTTATGTTATTTCCTGCGGATTTAAAGAGTTTATAGATCCTATTGTAAAAGAATACAATATACCTTCTGAAAGAGTGTATGCAAATACATTTGAGTTTGCAGAAGATGGAGAAATTATTGGTTTTGATGAAAATAACCCGTTATCAAAACACAATGGAAAAATTCAATGTTTAAAAGACATGAATTTAGATGGAGAAATACAAGTTATTGGAGATGGTTATAGCGATTATGTAACTAGAGAAGCTGGTATTGCGGATAAGTTTTTTGCATATACAGAAAATGTTTCTAGAGTAAAAACAACAGAAAATGCAGACCATATTGCTCCAAATTTAGATGAATTTTTATACGTAAACGATTTGCCAAGAAATATAAGTTACCCAAAGAACAGAATTAAAATTTTATTATTAGAAAATGTACATGCAGATGCTTTTACAAAATTATCTAAAGATGGTTTTTCTGTAGAAACAGTTTCTAAAAGTTTGTCTGAAGATGAATTGATAGAAAAAATAAAAGATGTACATGTTTTAGGAATTCGTTCTAAAACAAACGTAACCCAGAAAGTAATAGATGCAGCAGATAAATTAATGGTTGTTAGTGCTTTTTGTATTGGTACAAAACAAATAGATTTAGAAGCTTGTAAAGAAAACGGAGTAGTAGTTTTTAATGCACCATATAGTAATACACGTTCTGTTGTAGAATTGGCAATTGGAGAAATTATTATGCTAATGCGTAGTGTTTTTCAAAGAAGTACAGAAATACATAATGGACAATGGAACAAAACAGCTGAGGGTTCTAGAGAGGTTCGTGGTAAAAAACTAGGTATTGTTGGTTATGGAAACATTGGTAAACAATTATCTGTTTTAGCAGAAGCTTTAGGTATGGATGTTTGTTATTATGATGTTGAAGACAAACTTTCTTTAGGTAATGCAACAAAAATGAATACTTTAAAAGAGTTGTTAGAAATTTCTGATGTTGTTACTTTGCATGTAGATGATAACGCAGCAAATAAAAATTTCTTTGGAGAAAAAGAAATTTCTGAAATGAAAGATGGTGCACATTTAGTAAATCTATCTCGTGGTTTTGTAGTTGATATTAAAGCTTTAGCTGCTGCTTTAAAAAGCGGAAAATTAGCAGGTGCTGCAGTAGATGTATATCCAGAGGAGCCAAGAAAAAACGGTGAGTTTTTAACAGATTTAAAAGGTTTGTCTAATGTAATTTTAACACCACATGTTGGTGGTAGCACAGAAGAAGCACAAAGAGATATTGCAGACTTTGTACCAAGTAAAATTATGGCTTATATTAACTCTGGTAATACAGTAGATGCTGTAAATTTTCCTAATATTCGTTTACCTAGACAAACAAAAGCACACAGATTTTTACATATTCATAAAAATGTACCTGGTGTAATGGCTAAAATAAATAAGGTTTTAGCAGAATATAACTTAAATATTACTGGTCAGTATTTATCTACAGATCCTAAAGTAGGTTATGTAATTACAGATTTAGATAAAGAATACAACACAGAGGTTATAGACGAATTAAGAAAAATAGAAGGAACTATAAAATTTAGAGTTTTATATTAATTTACTAGTTTTGTGAAAAAATAAAAGCCTTACAATTTTAAAATTGTAAGGCTTTTTTATGCTTCTTGTTTTTATCTTTAAAACTTCATTTTTTCTTTTAAGTCAATAATATTCTTGTCTTTAATGCCTAAATAACGCTTACTACCTAAATATCTGTTTTTATTAAACTCATCATATTCTGGGTGCGTAGAATCCATAGAACTTAAATGTACATTTCCAGAAGAATGAATAAATTCCATTTTGTTATTACCTAACCAAATACCTACATGAACTACACGTTGTTTTTTATTTGCAGTAGCTTTTGTTCCAAAGAAAAGTAAATCTCCTTTTACTAAACCTTCAAACTTTAAATTTTTATCTACAATTTTACCAGCATTAATTTGCTGAGATGCATCTCTAGGAATTACAAAACCATTTAGTAAATAAACCATTTTTGTAAATCCACTACAATCTATTCCTTTAGCTGAAGTTCCTCCCCATAAATAAGGGAAACCATTCATTTTTTTTGCAATTGTTTCTATATTATCTTTACTTGGTTGTAGTTTTTGCAACCAATTTTCATAAATAACACCTTCACTTTTCTTAATAAAACCTGTTCTATTGTCAGGATATTTTACTTCATAAAAAGTACTGTCTTCAGATAAATACTTTAAAAGTCCGCCCAAAGTAATATCAGAAATAATTTCAGCATTTTTATTTTTAGAAGCATAAACGTAACCAAAGTTTTTTATGAAAATAACTTTTTTAGAAGCATTCCAAGTATCAAACTCACCTTTGTTCATTTTTTGAATTCCACCTTTATCTACCCAAGAAATATAACTATCTGGAGTTTGAATTCTATAAAAATCGCCTTCTTTGTCTAAAATTTTTAAAGACATTCCTAACAACCCTTGTGTGCCTAATTCTGCAGAATGTTTGGGTGCAGATCTAATGTTAATAACAGCATTTCTAGCAACGGCATACATTTTATTGCCAACTAAAGTGTCTGGTAAAACGCGTATGTTGTTTATAAATGCAACATTTAAAGATTTTAAACTATCTAGTAATTTCTGATATGCTTCTTTAGAATCTGTCATTCCATAAGCAATTATTTTATCATCAGAATTATCAAAATTAACATCAAAAATTGCAACTCTTTTATCTGGTGCATATTGTGCCTTAATGCTTTTTGTAACACCTTCTAAACCTGTAACTAAAAGTGAATTATTACTACTGCAAGCAGCAATTAAAATAAGTATAAATAAATATAGAATTTTATAGAATTTCATTATTAAGTATTGGTTATAGATAAAAAATAAAGGTAGTAATTTATTCAGATAAATTTAATTCTAAATTTAGATTGTTTTATATTTGAAGACACTCATTTTTTTAGTTGATGAAATATCAGAATAATATAGCGTTTGCAAAACAGCAAGATAAAGAAGATACCTTATCTCATTTACGAAATCGATTTCATATTCCGAAAGATAAAAACGGTAATAACTGGCTTTATTTTACAGGGAATTCATTGGGTTTACAACCAAAATCTACAAAAGAATACATCAATCAAGAATTAGAAGATTGGGCAAATTTAGGAGTAGAAGGCCATTTTGAGGCAAAGAATCCGTGGTTAAATTACCATGAATTATTAACAGATAAAATGGCGAAAATTGTTGGCGCAAAACCAGTAGAGGTAGTTGTAATGAATACGCTTACTACAAATTTACATTTGCTAATGGTTTCGTTTTATAAACCAACAAAATCAAAATATAAAATTGTTATAGAATCAGATGCATTTCCTTCAGATAGATATGCTGTGCAATCTCAATTAAAATTTCATGGTTTTTCTGAAGAAGATGTTATAGAATGGAAACCAAGAAAAGGAGAAGAATTATTAAATATAGCAGATTTAGAAACCATTGTAGAAGAACAAGGAGATGAAATTGCTTTATTGCTAATTGGAGGTGTAAATTATTACACTGGTCAGTTTTTAGATTTAAAACGAATTGCAGAAATTGGGCATACAAAAAATTGTATTGTAGGAATAGATTTAGCACATGGAGCAGGAAATATCTCTCCAGATTTACACAATTCTGGTGTAGATTTTGCAGCTTGGTGTACTTATAAATATTTAAATTCTGGACCAGGAAGTTTAGCAGGTTTATTTGTGCACGAAAAACACGCTAAAAATAAAGATTTACCACGTTTTGCAGGTTGGTGGAATCATAATAAAGCTACACGTTTTAATATGAGACAACCTTTTGATGTTATGGAAGGTGCAGAAGGTTGGCAATTATCGAATCCACCAATATTATCTATGGCAGCTATAAAAGCATCTTTAGATTTATTTGATGAAGTTGGTATGGAAGCCTTAAGAAACAAATCAGAAAAACTAACAGGTTATTTCGAGTTTTTAATTAACGAAATTAATTCTAATGATATTAAAATAATTACGCCTTCAAATCCTAAAGAAAGAGGTTGTCAATTATCTATTCAAGTTAAAAATGCAGATAAAAGTTTGCATAAAAAACTAACAGAAAATAATATTATTACAGATTGGAGAGAGCCAGATGTTATACGTTGTGCACCAACACCAATGTATAATTCTTTTGAAGATGTTTTTAGAATGGTATCGATATTAAAAGAACTGTTGTAATATGAATATGCTTAATAAACATATTAAAGGAGAAGATATTTTAGTTAAGATAAAAACTAAAAGCGATGTTGGTTTTTGGCAATATCAACTATTAGGGATATTAAGTTTGTTTATGGAAAAAAGTAATAATTATTTTATAATTACTGATAAACGAATTTTAGTTTCTATAAAGGAAAACATAAAAGTAAATTTTATATATAAAGATTTTTCTGAAATAAAATTTAATACAAAAACTGATTTATTAAGTTTTGTAAATGAAGATAATCAGATAGAAAAAATATCATTGTCTAATTTAAAATTAGAATATGATGATTATCAATTTTTAAAGAATAAATTAAATTAGAGCAATAGATATATGATGAAAGAAAATGTTTTAATTATTGGTGCAGGTTTATGCGGAAGTTTGTTAGCTCTAAGACTTGCACAAAGAGGATTTAAAGTAGAGGTTTTTGAAAGCAGACCAGATTTAAGAACAGTAGATATTTCTGCAGGACGATCTATAAATTTAGCATTATCAGACAGAGGCTTAAAAGCATTACGTTTATGCGGAATGGAAGAAAAAGCTAGAGAAATCTGCATACCAATGTATGGTAGGTTAATGCATGATAGAGAAGGAAATACATTTTCTTCTAATTATTCAGGTAGAGAAAACGAATATATAAACTCTATTTCTAGAGGAGATTTAAATGCAATTTTATTAGATGAAGCAGAAAAACATGAAAATGTAACCATTCATTTTAATAAAAAATGTAAAAACGTAGATATAGAAAACAATATTGCATCTTTTAAAGATTACAAAACCAAAGAAGAATTTTCTGTAAAAGCAGCAGTTATTTTTGGAGCAGATGGCGCAGGTTCTTCTTTAAGAAAAAGCTACATCTCAGAACGTAAATTTCTGTTTAGTTATTCTCAGAATTATCTAAATCATGGTTATAAAGAATTAGAAATTCCTGCAGATTTATCAGGAAAACATCAAATTAGTAAAGGACATTTACATATTTGGCCTCGTGGAGATTTTATGTTAATTGCACTACCAAATATGGATGGGAGCTTTACTGTAACTTTATTTTTAAGTTATGATGAAGGAGAATATAATTTCGAAAACTTAACATCTGAAGAAAAAATTACGGAGTTTTTTGAGAAAGAATTCCCAGATGCTTTAGCATTAATTCCTAATATAAAAGAAGAATTTATAAACAACCCAACTGGTCCTTTAGGAACCATAAAATGTTCGCCTTGGAGTTATGAAAATAAAACATTGTTAATTGGCGATTCTTCGCATGCAATTGTGCCGTTTTACGGACAAGGAATGAATGCTTCTTTTGAAGATGTTTTTGTGTTAGATGAAATTTTAAATCAAGATTTAGGAGATTGGAAAACTGTCTTTAAAACCTATCAAAAAACAAGAAAAAAAGATACAGATGCTATTGCAGATTTAGCGATAGACAATTTTCATGAGATGAAAGACCATGTTGCAAATCCGCTTTTTAAAGAAAAAAGAAAAATAGAAATGGATTTGGAGAAAACATTTCCAAAACAATATTCTTCTAAATATTCTTTGGTAACTTTTAATGAAAACATAGGTTATAATGAAGCCATGAAAAGAGGTAGAGCGCAAGATAAAGCGTTGTTAAACTTAATTGCAGACGATACAATTCATACGCATTTAGACATGACAAAAGAAGAATTAAAAGTTATTCTAGAGAAAGTTAAAATAGAAACAAATACT
>TARA_R110002049_G_scaffold82349_14_pt1 | contig 10349 bp, 8 predicted proteins | sample TARA_R110002049 | Tara Oceans TARA_R110002049 (sample SAMEA4396941) | marine metagenome | biome: Polar Biome; feature: [SRF] surface water layer (ENVO:00010504); material: water (ENVO:00002006), including particulate matter (ENVO:01000060) such as... | depth 5 m
TGCTTCCTAAAATTTTCCTTTCCGGCCTTAAATTCGAATTTTTGATCACCTATATATACAACGTCATAAACCTCTCCCATGGATTCCCATTCCAACTTATCATTGGTTAGGAAACCAAACATGCCTTCCAGAGAGGAACCTTCACCAACATTTCCTACATAATGAACTCCAACATCCCATTGAAAACCGTCTTTTCGTTTGAAGTTATGTGTAAATCCGCCGGGAACATAGTGTCTTTCAAGTACCGCAACTTTGTGCCCTGCCTTCGCAAGCCATGTAGCTGTTGTGAGTCCGCCAATCCCCGAACCTATAACGAAATGATCGAATTGGGAGAAATCTATTTCCGAAGAAAAACGCTCATAGGTTTTCTTTGACATATTTTTACTTAAGGCAATATTTTTTTACATCTCATCGCCAAAGAAAATAGCGTTCATCAGTAATTTATTAGTTCCAAACCAAAAGGCTCTAAAGTTCGTGTTATCTGTAAAATAGATGATCTGGCCTCTGCCTAAACCACCTACTTTAAAAGGTACCGTATTTTTTAACTGAGTTAAATTCGGTTTTGATATATAACCGCTCAACAGTGGCTCGCTTGTATATTGAATAGGGTTGTCGTAACTGTCTTTAGCAGGTTCAAGAAATAAAGTCGTATTTCTGAACATAGGCAAATGGTCGTTTTTATAACCGAATGCAATAGGGTGGGAACGATCTAATTTCGCTTCAAAAATTGCCCCTCCTATAACTTGCGCTCCAAAATTATCTCTTCGCTGTTCGAAACTCACATTTTTAACGGTGTCCCTTTTACTTTTAAACTCCATCTTTAGCAATTCATTGCGATTTAACCAGCTTCCCGCATTTCTAAAACCAATGAGAGTTCCACCTGCCTGTACCCACTCCTTTATTTTTTCGGCGTCATCTTTATCGAGTGCATTACCCCAACTGGCAGGTAAGATGATGTCTGTATATTTACTTATATCTACTCTTCCAAAATTTTTCGTGTCCAGTTTTGTGATATGTATATCATATCGCTGGTCGAAAAGATGCCAAATTTCACCGGCATCACTCGGATTGATTCCTTCTCCGGTAATAAGTGCCACTTTTGGGGTTTCTATCGCTCTAAAATTGCCACTTCCCAGATCAATCCCTTTGGTAAGACCTGTACTAACCGGTGTAATTGTGGTGTTCGTTTCCATGCTTACTTCTGAAAGAAACCGACTCATTTCCTGAGCAGATAATTTTTGACCTTGTACAGGAATCATGATCGTTCCGTAGTCGTAATTCCTGTTAGCAAGTGAAAACGGCGTCATACCAACCTTGGCCCTTAATCCTTTCTGAAGGATCATATTAAGCGCTTTTGGGGTGTAAAACTCGTGCCATTCCATTAAATAGGCGTAATTGGAGGTTGATGGAGCTACGACGCTTGGTTTTTCGAGAACAGTGACTTCATTGCCTGCCTTCGTAATGGAAACTCCTTCGTCATAATCTAAATTAAACGCCAATGGGAACGTCCATGCACTGATGTCGTAAAAAAGGCTATCGGTAAAAGTCGTTCTTTTTTCAAACATGGCGTTTATTAAACGGTGTTGGCGTTGGTTCTTCGGAATAATGTAACTGTGCCCTTTTGTGTAATTTTTTCCATTAGATGTGAAGTTTTCTTTTATTTCATGAAACTTGATCTTGTGTTTCTGAAGAATTTCGGCCAGGTGATATGCTTTCATGGCATCTTTTTCGTCACCAAATACAATAGCACCTCCCTTTGAAGCTTCAGTTCTGGCGGCATTGTAAAAATCACGCTGATAGTCTAATATTTTCATTCGCATCGCAACGGCTGCATCGATCGTAGAAACCGCAGCTGTAAATTGGTTTCTAACGGTAAAAGGAAATGTTAGGATTCCGTTATCGCTTTCTTGTGCGTGTCCTCTTGATGAGGCTTGTTCGAATAAAATACCAATTCCGCCATTAACATCCGGAAATGTTGAACCCTTTCCGTAGTAAAAGTCATCAAAATTCTCTTCGGTATAGTAAAAGCTCCCTATCTTATCTAGAGCTTTTGCGTGAATCTTTCCAATTTCACCTGTGAGATCCTGATTTTTTTGTGGAGTTAGCGGGTGTGTTCGTGATGGGATACCCGGTTGAAAAAAGAAACTTGAATTGGTTCCCATTTCATGATGATCGGTTAAAATGTTAGGATACCATTTATGAAAAGTTTCGATACGTGCCTTACTTTCCGGAAGTTGCACAGGAAGCCAATCTCTGTTCATATCGAACCAGTAGTGATTGGTTCTGCCTCCGGGCCAAACTTCGTCGTACTCACGATCGTAAGGATCGGGATTTACATTTTTACTTTTATGAATATTTACCCAGGCGGCGAAACGTTGCAATCCGTCGGGATTTAAAGATGGATCCAATAAGATCACGGTATTTTCCAGAATTTCGTCAATTTTCGGACCCTGGGCAGCGGCGAGATAATAAGCATAAGCTAATGCAGCATTAGAGCCACTAGGTTCGTTTCCGTGTATAGAAAAACCCTGGTACACTACAATTGGCATAGTTGAGGTGTTGAGTGAACTTGAATTGTTCTCCACCAACGCCAGATGGTTTTTTTGGATTTCGTCTATTCTATTCAGGTTAGAGGGAGCACTAACCGTAAGTAAAAGTAGAGGTCGACCTTCAAAAGTAGTACCTCTGTTTTCTATAGTCATTCTATCACTGGCTTCTGCGAGCGCTATCATATACTGTGAGAGTTTGTCGTGAGTAACATGCCATTCACCCACTTCGTGTCCAATCACACTTTTTGGCGTTGGTATATTTTTGTTGTAAGTAACATCGCCGGGGAGATAGTAATCCAAATCGACTAAGTAGTCTTGGGCGAATGAAAGGAAAGATGACAGCAATAAAACAGAGAATAATAACTTCTTCATAGGTAAGGTTTATGTGAGGTTTAAATATAAAAAAACCGCAACAAAAGTAGGTTGCGGTTTTTCTTAAAATTTATAAAAGTGGTTGGTTGTTCTAGATATCGTCGAAATTTACATCGGTAAAACTACTTGGTGAAGTATCTTCCCCATTAGATGTTACATCCGAGGATGCGAAATCTCCTTCTTTTTTATAGTCTTTTTGGTGACGTTCACTAATAACTTCAGTTCCTTTTTCATCGATCACATAATTGATCATTTCCTCTAAATTGTCTTTAAATTCGTGGAAATCCTCTTTGTAAAGATAAATTTTGTGCTTCTTATAATGGAATGATCCATCGTCGTTCGTGAATTTTTTACTTTCAGTAATTGTAAGGTAATAGTCTCCGGCTTTTGTAGATCGTACATCAAAAAAATAAGTGCGTCTTCCGGCACGCATTACTTTAGAAAATATTTCTTCTTGCTCCATCGAGTAATTCTCGCTCATAATTGTGGTTGTTAACGTTTAGCCAAAAATCTAAAAAAAATCCAAATATGACAACTTTAACTCACATTTCTTTTTCCAAAAGTTGTTTAGCATACAATTCTTTATAATATCCATCTGTATTGACCAGCTCATTATGAGTACCTTGTTGTACTATTTTACCGTCATCAAGGACAATTACTTTATCAGAGTTTTTGGCAGATGAGATTCTATGACTTACAATTATAGTGGTCTTATTTTGAGATATTTTATTTAGGTTTTGTAGGATTTCTTCCTCTGTTTCGGTATCAACGGCAGAAAGGCAGTCATCGAATAATAAAATTTGAGGATCTTTTATAATAGCTCTAGCTATTGAGACCCGCTGTTTCTGTCCGCCGCTTAATGTAATTCCACGCTCCCCAAGAACCGTATCATACCCCTTCGAAAAGCCCATAATATTAGTATGGACTGCGGCCAACTTTGCGGCTTCCATGACTTCTTCTTTTGAGGCATTTTCTTTTCCGAACCTAATATTGTTAATTAGTGAATCGCTAAATAGAAATGCATCTTGAGGCACATATCCAATACTGCTTCTCAGGTCTTTTAGGTTGAGTTTGTTATTTGGAATGTTATCGATTAGAAGTTCACCTTGCTCAACATCGTAAAGCCTTCCAATTAATTCGAGGATGGTAGATTTTCCCGATCCTGTATTTCCAACTATTGAAAGAGTTTCACCCGGATTAACGTGAAAGGATATATTTTTTAAAGCAGTAATATTAGTGTCCGGATAGGTAAATGAAAGATTTTTAAACTCTATCTTCCCACTAATAGGAGTTGGCCCGTTAGTTGTATTTTTTACTTCCGGCTCTTCCTTTAGAAACTCGTTGATCCGTTTTTGAGATGCTTCAGCTTGCTGGACCATTGAAGTTACCCATCCAACCACGGCTACCGGCCATGTTAACATATTCACATAAATAAGGAATTCTACGATTGTTCCGAAGTCTTGAATAGTACCATCAATAAATTGCCTACCTCCAATATAGATTACCGCCAAATTACTTACGCCTATTAACAACATCATCATAGGAAAGAACAGGGCTTGAACTTTTACCAGATCGATGTTCTTTTCCTTACTTCCTTCCGAAAGTTCTACAAAACCCTTATTAATTCGAGGCTCAATTCCGTAGGCCTTGATCACTGAAATTCCACTAAAACTCTCCTGTGTAAAGGTTGTAAGTTTCGATAAATATTGCTGTACGATAGTACTTCGTTTGTGGATCATCACGCTTAATCTATACACCGCGATCGAAAGAATAGGTAAGGGGGCAATTGCGTAAAGCGTGAGTAGGGGCGCTTTATAGAACATATAACTTATCACCACGATAAACAGGGTGATAGTAGTTGTACTGTACATTATCGCCGGACCCACATACATTCTTACCTTCGAAACATCTTCACTAATACGATTCATAAGGTCTCCGGTTCGGTTTTGCTTATAAAAGCTAAGTGAAAGTTTTTCGTACTGCCGGAAGATCTCATTTTTCAAATCGTATTCAATATACCGGGAGACGACAATAAAGGTCTGACGCATTAAAAAAGTAAAAAATGCAGCAAGCAATGTGGTACCAAGAATTAAGAGAATGTTCTTTAATAATTCCGATTCAACGTAAGCCATATCGGTTATATCCCCATTGATGTATTTTTCAACAACATCTACAGAATCGCCAATAAATTTTGGAGCCAGTAGAGCAAAGATTCTTGCGATAATCGTAATAAAAAGACCTAATAATAACCGACCTCTGTATTTAAAGAAATATCGGTTAAGATGCTGAAGTTCTTTCATTTAGGGTAAAAAATAATTTATTAACAAATTCTCTTTTTTATAGCAATACTATTGCAGTATTGTTAGTAAACAGCTACTTTTGCACGTCCTTTTTATGGATGCCTTAATTTAAAACTATAATGGTGACTGAAATTTTGACCCCGAATGAATTAAAAAAAGTAGCTCCTGTTTTTGGACAAATGTCCTTTGACGATCATGAGCAGATTGTTTTTTGCAACGACAAAGATACAGGTTTAAAAGCAATAATTGGAATCCACAATACGGTCTTGGGACCTGCCTTGGGTGGAACCAGAATGTGGCAATATAATAGTGAATGGGATGCCTTAAATGACGTATTGAGACTTTCTCGTGGAATGACGTTCAAGTCGGCTGTTACCGGTTTAAATCTCGGTGGTGGGAAAGCTGTTATTATTGGTGATGCGAAAACACAAAAGACTCCGGAATTAATGCTGCGTTTTGGTGAGTTCGTACATTCTCTTAACGGAAAGTACATTACAGCTGAAGACGTTGGGATGGAAACGAGTGATATGGACCTGGTACGAACAGTTACTCCTTTTGTTACCGGTATTTCTGAAGACAAAGGTGGTGCGGGAAATCCGTCGCCAATTACTGCTTATGGTGTTTTTATGGGAATGAAAGCTGCAGCAAAGTTCAAATTTGGAACGGATCTGCTGGAAGATAGAGTAGTATTTGTTGAAGGAATTGGAAATGTTGGTGAAGCGTTGGTTGAAAATCTTACCAATGAAGGTGCGAAAGTTTATATTTCAGATATTAATCAGGATCGACTTGAAGAAGTTCGTGATAAATACAGTGTTGAGATCTACGGAGGAAACAACCTGTATGCAGAAGATATGGATATCTACGCTCCTTGTGCACTTGGAGCTACAGTAAACGACCAGACAATTAATCAGTTTAAAGCAAAAATAATTGCCGGTGCGGCTAACAATCAGTTAGCAGATGAGAATATACACGGAAAGATATTACGTGAAAAAGGAATCGTTTACGCTCCTGATTTTCTTATCAATGCCGGTGGAATTATTAATGTTTATGCTGAATTAGAGAATTACGGCCGACAAGAAATTGTTAGAAAGACTGAAAATATCTACAATACTACGCTCGAAATATTAAACAATGCCGAAACCGATGGGATTACCACCCACCAGGCTGCTTTTAATGTTGCTCAAGCTAGAATTGATTCAAGAAAAAAAGAAAAGTAATTTTCAACTTTATATGTATATCTTTGCAACGCATGAGATTTTTCTTGTGCGTTGTTTGGTATAACACTGTCGCAAATACAGTAGTAATCTAAAATATAAGTTCTTTCAAATATGCTCACACGAAGACATATAAGAGTAAAAGTATTACAGTCGGTTTACGCTTTTAATCAAAGTGAACATCCCGATATTGAGAAGCAGGAGAAGTTTCTTTTTTATAGTATTGATCAAATGTTAGATCTGTATTTACTAATGCTTCAGACGTTAGTTGCGATGCGTAAAGAAGGTGAGGAATATTTGTTGAAATCTCAAAAAAAGCATCTCGCCACAGCCACCGAAAAGAACCCCAGTAGAGCCTTTGTTGATAATAAGGTGCTTCATCTAATTTCTGAAAATAAGAACCTTTCCGAAGTAATAAAAAACAAAAAACTTAATTACTGGGAGCAGGACGATGAATATATCAGGATCCTGCTAAAAACTCTTCGAACTAAAGATTGGTATGAAGATTATTTGACAAAAGAGGAGCATACTTTTAAAGAAGACCGGGATTTTGTCGTTAAAATTTATAAGGAGATCATCGCTCCTAATGAAAAACTTTACGATTATCTTGAAGATAAACGCCTTACCTGGATCGACGATTTTCCAATCGTGAATACGGCGCTCGTAAAAATGCTTTCTAAACTTTCAGAAAAGAATATTTCAGATATTTTGGTCCCCGACCTTTATAAAAACTCTGAAGACCGTGAATATGCACTACAATTGCTTCGGAAAGTACTTCTCAACGAGGAAAAATTAGCCACCGAAATTGAAGGTAAAACTCCAAATTGGGATAAGGAGCGTATTGCCGAAATTGATATGATCATTTTGAAAATGGGGATCTCAGAATTTCTCTTTTTCCCATCGATCCCGGTGCGTGCCAGTATTAATGAATATCTTGAAATAGCGAAAGAATATTCTACTCCCAAGAGTAGCATTTTTATCAATGGGATCCTGGACAAATTGGTAAAGGACTTTGAGAAGGCTAATAAATTGAATAAAATTGGGAGAGGGCTTCGATAAAAGCAAAAAAATAAGTATTTTAGCGGCGCTTAAAATTTAAAATATAATACTATGAAAAAATCGATTTTTATTCTAGCTGTATTAAGTGCATTCGCATTTACGTCTTGTAATGAGAAGGCTACAGATAAAGTTAGTGAAGAAAATGTAGCTGCTGCTGCCGACCGTGATGCTAAGTCAACTGAGTATCCTGTAATGACATTTGAAGAAAATGAGTGGGATTTCGGAACCATCGAAGGTGGAACAAATGTTGAACACGTTTTCAAATTTAAAAATACAGGTGATGCACCTTTAGTAATAGTAGATGCTAAAAGTAGCTGTGGTTGTACAGTTCCTGAATACACTAAAGAACCAGTTGCAGCCGGAGAGAGCGGTGAGTTATTGGTGAAATTTAACGGAAGTGGTAAAAACCAGGTGAGTAAAACAGTTACTATTACTGCAAATACTCAAAAAGGTAAAGAAACTTTAGTTATCAAAGCGTTTGTAAACGCGAAAGAAGGAGCTGCTGCAAGCAACGTTTTGCAAACAACTTCTAAATAATATCTGACAGAAAAAACCTATGGAACAAATTCAAGGCTTTCTGCCAATTATCTTGCTTTTTATGGTAATGTATCTTTTTCTGATACGACCGCAAATGAAAAAGCAAAAACAGGAAAAGAAGTTTGCAGAAGAGTTGAAAGTTGGAGACAGGGTGATCACTAAAAGTGGTTTGCATGGCAAGCTACTTACTTTAAATGATGACGGAACATGCGTTATTGAAAGTGGTGCCGGGAAGATGAAATTTGAACGCTCCTCTATTTCAATGGAATTAAGTAACAAACTTAATGCACCTGTTAAGAAAGCAAAATAAGATTAACCTATAAATAAAAAAAACCTTCAGTTTTTACTGAAGGTTTTTTTATGCGATATAATTTTGCTTTAATTTTTTGCCACTAACTGAGCGATATTGACAATTACTTCTATCGCCTTTTGCATGCTCTCAACAGGAACATACTCGTATCTTCCATGGAAATTATGACCTCCTGCAAATATATTTGGACATGGTAAGCCCATAAAACTTAGTTGTGAACCATCTGTTCCCCCACGAATAGGTTTTATTAATGGTTCTATGTTGGCCATTTTCATTGCTTCTTCAGCAATATCCACAATGTGCATCACAGGTTCAACTTTCTCACGCATATTGAAATACTGATCCTTTATTTCAACTGTCACGACTTCTTTTCCACGTTGGTTGTTTAATTCGTTTGCAAGCTTTTGTATCATCTCTTTTCGAGCTTCAAAATGCTTTTTATCATGATCCCTGATTATATATTGTAACTTGGTTCCATCCACTTCACCTTTTATACTGTACAAATGAAAAAAGCCTTGTCTGTCTTCTGTATGTTCCGGAGTTTCTAATCTCGGTAATGAATTGATAAAATCTGTAGCGATGTACATGCTATTTATCATTTTTCCCTTCGCATAACCCGGGTGAACGATTTTACCTTTAACAGTAACCACAGCTCCCGCTGCGTTGAAATTTTCATATTCTAATTCGCCTATTTGACTCCCATCCATGGTGTACGCCCATTCGGCTCCAAATTTTTTCACATCAAATTTATGCGCTCCACGACCAATTTCCTCATCGGGCGTAAATCCTACACGAATTTTACCGTGCTTGATCTCCGGGTGCTTTATTAGGTATTCCATGGCCGAAATGATCTCTGCTATTCCTGCTTTGTCATCTGCGCCTAAAAGTGTTGTTCCATCGGTAGTAATTAAGGTGTTTCCCTCATATAAAAGAAGATCTTCAAAATCGTTTGGAGATAATACGATATTTTGTTCGGCATTTAGTACGATGTCCTTTCCGTCGTAATTTTCTATAATTTGCGGATTTACGTTTGCACCGGTAAAATCGGGTGTCGTATCGAAGTGAGAAATAAAACCGATTACAGGAACGTGATGGTCAACATTGCTAGGGAGCGTTGCCATGATATAGGCATTTTCGTCTATCGTGACTTCGTCCATGCCAATACGTTTTAGCTCGTCAACCAAAGCATTTGCCAAATCCCATTGTTTTGCACTACTGGGTGTTGTGTCACTTTCCGGATCACTTTCGGTATCTACGGTTACATAACTGATAAAACGATTTATTAAGTGTTGTTTCTCGATCATACTATTTTATTTACAGTACAAATTAAAACATAATCGAAATAAAAATTACATACTTTAATGGTATTTTTGCAAGAGATTTTTACCATCATGTACAAAACCTTTATTCGTCCTGTTTTCTTCGGAATAGATCCCGAAAAGATTCATCATTTTACCTTTGGTTTAATTAGACTGTTAAGTAGTTTAGGCTTTGGCAAACTTTTCCGAAGCATGTATAAAATTGAAGATCCCAGGTTGGAACGTGAGTTATTCGGACTTACATTTCCGAATCCGGTTGGACTTGCTGCCGGATTTGATAAAGACGCGAAACTATATCAAGAGCTGTCTAATTTTGGATTTGGCTTTATTGAAATTGGAACTGTAACTCCTAAACCTCAGGAAGGAAATCCGAAGAAAAGACTGTTTAGATTACGAGAGGACAGCGCACTCATTAATAGAATGGGCTTTAATAATGGCGGAGTCGCACAAGCTGTTCAGCGTTTAAAAAAGAACAAGGGAGTGCTTATTGGCGGTAACATTGGAAAGAATAAAATTACGCCCAATGAGGATGCAGTGAGCGATTACGTCACCTGTTTTGATGCTTTGTACGATCATGTAGATTACTTTGTTGTCAATGTAAGTTCCCCAAACACGCCAAACCTTAGAGAGCTTCAGGATAAAGAACCTCTAACAAAATTACTGCAAACGCTTCAAAATGTCAATAAAAC
>TARA_R110002049_G_scaffold122998_2_pt1 | contig 10330 bp, 11 predicted proteins | sample TARA_R110002049 | Tara Oceans TARA_R110002049 (sample SAMEA4396941) | marine metagenome | biome: Polar Biome; feature: [SRF] surface water layer (ENVO:00010504); material: water (ENVO:00002006), including particulate matter (ENVO:01000060) such as... | depth 5 m
ATTTATTACTTTTATAAAACAATTTGAATAAATGGCTGACCAACAAGAAACGTGTAAGAATTGTGAACAACAGTTTGATACGGATTTTAATTTTTGTCCATATTGCGGACAAAAATCTAAAGACGATCTTACTCTAGGGGTTTTATTTTACAATACCATTAGTAATTACTTTTCGTTTGATGCACGCTTTTTTAAAAGTTTCTTTCCTTTATTATTCAAACCTGGGTATTTGGCTAAAAAATTTGTTGAGGGTAAACGCTTGCTATACCTACATCCAGCACAATTGTATTTGTTTATTTCTGTAGTTTTCTTCTTTATACTTTCTGTTACCGTAGTTAGAAAGCAGGTACAGGATTTTGATACCACTATAAAGAAAACAATGGATAAGTCTTTAATAAGTGAGGAAAATCAAGCAAAAGCAAAACAAATTATTGACTCCGTTGAAACGGATAGTATTTTTAGGGTATTAGAGAAAAGCAATATTCCTGGTTTTGATAAAGCTAAAGCAAAAGAACTTGACTCTATTATAAAAACAAGCAGTAAGCAAAGAAATGAAGCTATAAATTTTGATTTTGATCAGGAAAAAGTAGATTCTTTAATAGCCATTGGTGCATCTGATAAACAGCTATATAAAGCCATGGGAATGGATGATGATGCTGGTATGCTTAAAAGAAAATTTTATGGACAAATGCTTAAATTTTATAGACAACGCAATGGTGGACAAATTTTACAGGCCATTTATGATACTATTCCTATTTCGCTTTTTGTATTGTTGCCCATTTTTGCGTTAATTTTAAAATTATTGTTCTTTAAACGCGGAACTTATGCGTACCATTTAGTGTTTAGCTTTTACTTCTTTTCATTTTTATTTACGGTATTTAGTATTGTTTTATTGATAAACCAAGTTATTGATATTCCCAGTTGGATAGATTGGTTAATTATTTTATCAACCTTTTTCTATTTGCTTATTGCTATAAAACGGTTTTATAATCATGGTTGGTTTTTAAGCTTTTTTAAAACTGGAGTAACTACTTTTATATACTTAATGTTTGTTATTCCTATAGCAGTTGTTATTGTAGGTGCGGTTAGCTTTATGTTTTATTAATGTTTAAAGCTAAGTTTGATTTGTGTAGGGTTTGCGTTAGGGATTGAAACGGCATCCTTTTTTGTGCTTATCGATAAGTTTATGTTGAAACTGACTTTAAGATATGTAGAGAATGCTTGTTGAGATACTGAAACAAGTTCAGCACGAGAAAGATATAGTGTAAAGCCCGACCCTTGGGTAACGCCCAAATAAATACGAAACTATTGAAGTTTATCCTTTAAATACTTCCCAGTTTCTGAAGCTTTCGCTTTAATGATGTCCTCGGGAGTTCCTGAAGCTACTAAATTACCGCCATTTTCTCCTCCTGTTGGTCCCAAATCAATAATATAATCCGCACATTTAATAAGTTCCAAGTTATGCTCTACAACAATAATGGAATGGCCGTTTTCAATTAATGCATTAAAGGATTTTAAAAGTTTTTGAATATCATGAAAATGTAAACCTGTAGTAGGTTCATCAAATATAAAAAGTGCTTTGTCTTTATTATTGCCCTTTCCTAAAAACGTAGCAAGCTTAATACGTTGAGCTTCACCACCGGAAAGGGTAGAAGAGCTTTGTCCTAAAGCCACATAGCCCAAACCAACATCTTGCAACGGTTGTAATTTGTTTTTTATTTTAGTTTGCTTGTTAGCTTCAAAAAACGTGACAGCGTCATCAATGGTAAGATTTAAAATATCATCAATATTTTTGCCGGCATAAGTCACTTCTAAGACTTCTTTTTTAAAGCGTTTGCCTTTACAGGTTTCACATTCTAAATGCACATCGGCCATAAATTGCATTTCAATGGTTACTTCACCTTCGCCTTTACAAGTCTCACAACGTCCGCCATCTACATTAAAACTAAAATGTTTTGCTTGATAGTTTCTTATAGTGCTTAATTTCTGTTTTGAGAACAACGCACGAATATCATCATAGGCTTTAATATAGGTAACAGGATTAGAACGTGAGGAGCGCCCAATAGGATTTTGATCAACAAACTCAATCTGTTTAATATTGCTAAAATTGCCATCCAAGGCTGTAAACTGACCCGGTTTATCACCAAAATCGGTGAGCTTTTTTTGAAGTGCAGGATAGAGAATCTTTTTAATCAATGTACTTTTTCCACTACCCGAAACGCCAGTAACCACAGTAAGCATGCCTAAGGGAAAGCGAACATCAATGTTTTTTAAGTTGTTTTCTCTCGCCCCTTTAATATCAACAAAATATTTGGATGTTCTACGTTTTTTAGGGACTTCAATTTTTAATTTCTCATTTAAGTATTGTGCCGTTAAGGAGTCGCTGGCTAAAATAGCGTCATAATTTCCAGTGGCAACCACATGGCCACCAAAAGTACCTGCCTCAGGACCTATATCTATAATGTTATCGGCAGCTTTCATGATATCTTCATCATGCTCAACCACAATAACGGTATTTCCTAAATCACGTAAGGATTTTAGAACCAAAATTAAACGTTCTGTATCTTTTGGGTGTAAACCAATGCTGGGTTCGTCTAAAATATACATGGAGCCCACTAAACTGCTCCCAAGAGAGGTTGCTAGGTTAATACGCTGACTTTCACCACCAGAAAGTGTATTGGATTTTCGGTTTAACGTTAAATAATCTAGACCCACATTTGCCAGAAATGATAATCGGTTATTGATTTCTTTTAATAATCTATTCGCTATTTGCGTATCGTAATCGTTTAATTCCAATTGATTAAAAAAGCCTGCCAGCTTATTAATTGGCATTTCAACCAAATCAGTAATTGTTGCATTTCCAACTTTTACATAATTAGCTTCAACACGTAAGCGCTTGCCATTACAAGCTTTACATTTCGTTTTTCCGCGGTAACGCGATAGCATCACACGGTTTTGAATTTTATAGGCTTTAGATTCTAATTCACTAAAAAAGGAATTTAATCCTTCAAAATATTGATTACCATCCCAAATAAGTTGTTTTTGCGAGTCTGTTAATTCAAAATATGGTTTGTGAATAGGAAAATCGAATTTATGGGAATTATTAACCAGTTGGTCTCTGTACCAGCTCATGCTTTCTCCTCGCCAGGGGAAAATACCGTTTTCGTATACCGACAACCCTGTATTGGGAATGACTAAATCGTCATCAATTCCAATAATATCACCATAACCCTCACATTTTGGGCAGGCGCCATACGGATTATTAAAACTGAATAAATGCACATTAGGTTCCAAAAATTGAATGCCATCTAATTCAAATTTGTTACTAAAATGTTTTAATTTGTCTATTGAAGAATCACTGGAAAGTGATTCGATGATACATTCACCTTTCCCTTCAAAAAAAGCGGTTTGTACTGCATCAGCCAAACGATTAAAGAAGTCCTCTTCATCCTTTATAATAACTCTATCAACTACTAAAAGAATGGTATCCTTTTTATTTATTTTTTCAACACCATCGATTCTTAAAACGTCCTTATTTACTTTTATTCTGGCATAACCTTGTTGTTGTAAAGCTTTTAGTTTATCATCAATGGTGCGTCCTTCTTCCAAATAAATAGGAGCGAGGAGCAATAGCTTTTCCCTTTCGGGGAAGGTTTTTAAATACTTTAGAACATCAGTAACCGTATCTTTTTTTACTTCATCACCAGAAACAGGAGAAACTGTTTTCCCGATTCTGGCAAACAGCAACTTTAGGTAATCATAAATTTCGGTGGTCGTACCAACAGTTGAGCGTGGGTTTGTAGAATTTACCTTTTGCTCAATAGCTATGGCTGGCGCTATTCCTTTTATATAATCAACTTTCGGCTTGTTCAATCGTCCTAAAAACTGACGCGCATAACTTGACAAACTTTCAACATAACGCCGTTGTCCTTCCGCATAAAGCGTATCAAATGCCAAACTGGATTTTCCTGAACCCGACAGCCCAGTAATTACAACTAATTTGTTTCTGGGGATTACAACATCAATATTTTTTAAATTGTGCAGTTTAGCACCCTTAATGATGATGTTTTCTTTCGGATTTACTTCGGAAATGGCAGTGTTCATAGACTTTTATGCGGCATAATTTTGCAAAGATACTATAAGTAAACGAGCATAAAAAATAACCGTTTATCGAATAAATAGTTAAAAAAAGATACATTTTTTTGTTTTTTAGGAATGATTGTTGTTATATTTGAAACCATTAATCATTTATAAATCAACACTTGCCTATAGCATAACATTACTTTTTAAACATTTAACCCCAAGCAACGAAGCCCTCTTCTGCGCACAAAAAAGTAATTATTATGCAATACGAACTTATTACAGACGCTACATTAGTTAGTGACTACATTAAAGGTGATGAAAGTGCTTTGGAAATTCTTATCAAGAGGCACAAACAAAAAATTTACAGTTTTATTTATTCTAAAGTTTACGATAGGGATGTTGCTGAAGATATTTTTCAGGACACGTTTATAAAAGTAATTAGAACCTTAAAACGTGGCGCTTACAATGAAGAAGGTAAGTTTTTACCATGGGTCATGCGAATTTCCCATAATTTGGTGATTGACTTTTTTAGAAAAAATAACAGAATGCCGAAATTTGATAATACCGGTGAGTTTAGTATTTTTTCGGTTTTAAGCGATAGTACTTTGAACGCTGAAAAAGCGATTATAAAAGAACAGGTTGAAAATGATGTAAGACGTTTAGTTGACGAATTGCCTAACGACCAGCGTGAAGTGCTTTTAATGCGTATTTACAAAGACATGAGTTTTAAGGAAATATCAGAACGTACTGGTGTTAGTATCAATACGGCGTTAGGGCGTATGCGTTATGCATTAATAAATTTAAGAAAGATAATTGATAAACATAATATTGTTTTGACCAACTAGTACAATAAAGTGAATTTTGCTGCGTTAATATTTTGAATTAACCCTTAAATTAATAAAATGGCAAAAATTTACTCTGAGAAATCTTTAAATACAAACGATCTAAAACCGAGAGAGGAAACGGTTAATTTTCTTCTAAGTTATTCTAAGGCTTTAAGTGTTATAAGTTGTAATAAAATGAAGTTTGAAGCGCTTCTAAACTAAGTTTTCAAAAAGTCCTGATTTTACCAAATCAGGACTTTTTATTTTTATAATAATCATCAATTACTGATTGTCGCCCAATAGTTTTTGTAATAATATCTTTTTCTAAATCCCATCCTCTTGCAGGCGAATATTGGCGCCCGTACCAAATAATCTGAAGGTGTAAATCGTTCCATAATTCTTTTGGGAACAAACGTTTAGCATCTTTTTCGGTTTGCACCACATTTTTACCATTAGTTAAATTCCAACGGTACATCAATCTGTGAATATGTGTATCAACAGGGAAAGCAGGAACTCCAAAAGCTTGAGACATCACTACGCTGGCTGTTTTATGCCCCACAGCTGGTAATTCTTCCAAAGCTTCAAAACTTTTAGGCACTTTACCACCGTGTTTTTTAATTAGTATTTCTGATAAGCCATGAATGCCTTTGCTTTTCATGGGAGATAAGCCCACGGGTTTTATGATGTCTCGAATGTCCTCAACGCTAAGTTTAACCATATCATAGGGGTTATTTGCTCTTTCAAACAATAAAGGTGTTATTTTGTTCACCCTAACATCAGTACTTTGTGCAGACATTAAAACCGCAATCAATAGGGTATAGGGGTCTTTGTGATCTAAAGGGATTGGAATTTCTGGATATAATTTGTACAAGGTATTTATAACGAAATTTACCTTCTCTTTTTTAGTCATAAACCGTATTTTTGTAATACCAAATAAATTTTAAAATTGTGCTAAAATAATTTGAATTATAGTGTGCAAAGGCGATTAATAAAATTTAAGCATAGCCTTAGCTACGGTTCAATTATTTTTATGAAGCATTTGTGCAATATAAACCAATTATTAGTGTTATTTTGAGATTTATTTGGTATAATATCAAAGTTAAGACTATGAATACACTAAAACAAGGTGATGCTGTACCTAATTTTTCAGCAAAAGACGAACAAGGAAATACTATTTCACTAAGTGATTACAAAGGAAAAAAACTAGTTGTTTTCTTTTACCCAAAAGCGAGTACTCCAGGTTGTACTGTTGAAGCTTGTAATTTAAGGGATAATTATGCAGCACTTCAGGCTCAAGGTTATGAATTATTGGGTGTTAGCGCAGATTCTGAAAAAAGACAAGCTAATTTTAAAAATAAATATGGGTTTCCGTTTCCGCTTTTAGCTGATGAGGATAAAACTGTGATTGAAGCTTTTGGAGTTTGGGGCCCTAAAAAGTTTATGGGAAAAGAATACGATGGTATTCACAGAATGACTTTTTTAATTGATGAAAAAGGAATAGTTGAGCGTGTTATTGAGAAAGTAAAAACCAAAGATCACGCAGCACAAATATTAGCATAAATTAAAAAGAGGCTGATTTATTAAAAATCAGCCTCTTTTTTTAAACTATATATTTTATTATTTTCTTTTTCTGCTTAAAGTTAAAGGTTTTCTGGTGTAACCAAACAGCCTGTAATCTTTAATTAATTCTGCGGTGCCTTCGGGTACCATATCTTCCCATCCAGTTTCCCCGTCTGTAATCATACGTAGAATTTCCCTGGAGAAAATATTCATAATGCTTTCGTCATACTCTTCAATATCAATAACTTTTCCGTTGTATTTAAAGAATTTGTAAAGCTCTTTCATACGTGGGTAAACTTTTAAGTTTTCACTATTAATCAATTCACCTGTTTCAGGATCTAGCATCGGATATAAATAAACTTTTAAATCTTTAAAGAATAATTTTCCAAACGCTTCTAAAATACCACCACTGATGTGACGATAATATTTTTCATCAAAAATATCAACTAAATTACTAACACCCATGGCTAATCCCATTCTAGCTTTGGTATATTTTGAGAAATACTCAACAACCTTGAAATATTCCTGGAAATTGGAAATCATTACCGATTGCCCTAAAGAGCATAGTAAATCGGCTCTATCAATAAAATCTTGTTCATCTATTTCACCTTCAGCACGTAAATTTGAAAGTGTGATTTCAAAAACAACAACAGTTTTGTCTTTGTCAACCTTATTTTCATTAATAAACATTTTATATGATTTCTCATACATGGCCATATTTACCTTGGTTACAGGCCTAAAACTGCCACGTAGTGCTAGTATGTTTTTCTTGTAAAAAACTTTTGCTGGTAGTACGTTTGTGCCATCAGGACCAAACATTACGGCATCCGTCATACCATTTTTAACAAGTTGTAAACTCATTAAACGGTTGTCAATATTTTTAAAAACAGGACCAGAAAAGTTAATGGTGTCAATTTCTAATTGATCTTTGTCTAAATGGTCGTATAAATAACGTAAAAGTTTTTTAGGTTCGTTATATTTATAAAAAGCCCCATAGATTAAATTTGTTCCTAAAACACCAAGGGTTTCTTGCTGTAAACGCGCATCTGTTTCTTTAAAACGTAGATGAAGAATGATTTCATTATAGTCGCCGTTGGACTCAACTTGATATTTAATACCAACCCATCCGTGGCCTTTAAATTGTTTTGCAAAATCTATGGTAGCTACTGTATTGGCGTAGCAAAAAAATATTTTATTCGGATTGTTTTCACGCGTCAACCTATTTTCCATAAGGTCCATTTCATGCGAAAGCATCTTACGTAAACGCGCCTCGGTTACATAACGGCCATCATCTTCAGCACCATAAATAGCATCACTAAAATCCTTGTCGTAGGCAGACATCGCTTTTGCAATAGTTCCGGAAGCACCACCAGCTCTAAAAAAATGACGACAGGTTTCTTGACCTGCACCAATTTCAGCAAATGTTCCGTAAATATTTTCGTTTAGATTTATTCGAAGTGCTTTAGACTTTAACGAAGGAATATCATCAAATTCTTTATCGCCTTTTATGGTAATTTCCATATCATCAATAGGTTATATCTTGTACGGACAAAGGTATTAAATAAGTATAGCAAACAAAAAAATAAGCTTATTTTTGTTTTAAACTTAACACATTTGAAAATTACTTTTCTTGGTACTGGTACATCGCAAGGTATTCCAATTATTGGAAGCAAGCATCCTGTTTGTTTAAGTGAAGATAAAAAAGACAAGCGATTGCGTGTTTCTGTGCTCGTAGAATGGGATGATTACACGTATGTTGTAGATTGTGGGCCCGATTTTAGATACCAAATGCTACGAGCAGGCTGTGAAAGGATAGATGGCATTGTTTTTACTCACGAGCATTCCGATCATGTTTTAGGTTTTGATGATATCAGGCCGTTTTATTTTAAACAAGGAAATATTTCCATTTATGCCCACAAACGGGTGATAAAAGCCTTAAAGCAACGATTTGATTATATTTTTGCTACTAAGAACAAATATCCCGGAGCGCCATCGGTAGATATAAATAGAATAAAAAACAAGCCATTTAAACTAAAGAATTTAGAGGTAGTGCCGATAAATGGCAAGCATGATAAATTACAGGTTTTTGGCTACAAATTTGGAGACTTTGCCTATTTAACAGATATGAAAAGGGTTAAGGATAAAGAGATTGAAAAAATAAAGAATGTAAAAGTTTTGGTAGTGAACGCTTTAAGAATTGAACCACATCAATCGCATTTTAATTTAGATGAAGCTTTGCAGTTTATTGAAAAGGTGAATCCAGAAAAGGCTTATTTAACACATATTAGTCATTTGCTTGGTTTTCATAACGAAGTGGAAAAAAAGCTGCCTAAGAATGTGTTTTTGGCGTATGATGGTTTAGAAATTAATTTATAAAATATAAAAATGAAGCAAAAAATATTTATGTATCTGTTTGTGTTTTCAATACTTTTAATATTGTTTCAGTATGTAAATTCAAAACGGGTTTTTGAGGATATGAATAAAACGCTTGGTAACTATAAGTTGCTTTCTGAAAAATATAAAGATTCAGTTTTAGTATTGCAAAATGAAATTTTGGAGTTGTCCCATTTTAATTTTAATAGAAATGAAGATGCTATAAGTTATTTTGAAAAATCCGGTTTTAAGGCTGATGAATTGGAACTATTTGTAAAAGATAAATTGTATGAGCTTAACTTTGATAAAAGTGAAGCGCATCCAGTAATTCCATATGCATCAAGTGAAGGTAGAAAAATGCTTATAAATACAGCTAAGCTATTGAACCATAAATGGATAATTGCCGATTTTTCAGATGGGGAGTATTGGGGCGAGGTGTTTTTGAAGTATTATATAAATGAAGATAAAACTGTAGATTTTGAACTTGCAGAATCGTTTTTATATCCTTTTGATTAATGGATACCACTTCAGCACTAAAATGACGGCATTAAAACGCCCTTTTTTCCTTTCTATATCAATATAAAAAGAAACCGTAACGGTCTTGCATAAAATTAGTTGCCTTTACTTTGTGAATTAAAAAAAACAATTAAATTTACGGTGTTAGCTCTCGTTTTTTTCTTTCATTTTCAGAAAATTCAAGGGTGTCATAACTGCGATTGATGAATTTCTATAGTCCTTTATATTCCTTGTAATTATTGCATCCAAATCTTTAATTATCAATGCAGATGAATATTGAACAGAATCCTCATAATCAGGGAAATTGTTTTTTAGCGCTTGAATAATTTCCTTTTTGGTTGTACCGACAATTTCTGTCATTTCAGTTAATAATTCAACAACTTCAATCGTCTTTTTATGTCCTAAAAACCTCCTTACGATATAGTAAATGTTATTAATACTGACAGCGGATAAATATAGTTTTACATTTCCTTGTTCGTTAAGTTCAAAAAGTTCACTTGCTGGGTTTGCGTGAGGTTCTCTGTCCGTGAAAAAGTCAATGACTGCGTCCGAATCAACAAAAAGTTTATACTCCATATTTTTTTGAAAGTTCTTCGGTTAAAATTTGTTTGTAGTCAAAACTGTCATCAGTTTTAATTATTCCTCTCAGTTTTCTAACTTTAGGTGAAAGTTGTTTTTCCTTGATTTTCATTCTTTTGACAGTAACAAACTTGAAATAGTTTTCAACCATTTCCGAAAGACTTTGTCCTTTTTCTTTTGCATATTCTTTTGCAATTTCTATGACCTCTTTTTCTATTGTTAAAGTTAATTTTGTATTCATAACAATTTTCAGTTTTTACAAAAATACGTGTTTTATTTCAGATATACAATACGTGTTGCTTTAAATGAGAGCTAACTAAGGCTATGCTTTGTTTTTCATGTGTTTATATTTATTGTTTTTTATCGGTCACATGTAACATTCATTTAATCATTTC
>TARA_R110002049_G_scaffold71664_4_pt1 | contig 10325 bp, 10 predicted proteins | sample TARA_R110002049 | Tara Oceans TARA_R110002049 (sample SAMEA4396941) | marine metagenome | biome: Polar Biome; feature: [SRF] surface water layer (ENVO:00010504); material: water (ENVO:00002006), including particulate matter (ENVO:01000060) such as... | depth 5 m
TAGTCCATGGTTTAGTTATGAAATCCCGAGACAAGCTAGGAATTGGTTCTTAGAATTATTCAACTCTTTTTAAAAAGATCCCGAGACAAGCTCGGGATAAGCGATTCACTCATTTTTTCTATAACAGAAAATAGATCCCGAGATTCCACTCGGGATGAGTGATTCGCATGCTTTTTCTAAAAAAAAGAAAAAGCGGTTCTCTACTCACATACTTTGAGTATAGTAATTATAATCTTTCAAAATAACATCAATAAACTCAATATCTGTTTTCTGTTTCATTTCTTTTATTTCAACAACTTCAATCAATTTTTGTCGTAGCTTAATCAATGTTTGGTAATCTTTTGAGGCTTTGGCGGTTGTAAAGGTGTCTTTTATAATACGTGCATCGTTATCAGATAATTTAATCACATTGGGATACGTAGGCTTATAATCTTCCTTTAAATCTTCTAAAATAGTATGGCTAATATTTACATTGTTTTTTAAGGCAATTACGGATGTTCCTGCTGTCATATCACCCAATCGTTGGTTTTTGTCGCTCGTTATAATAGCCACTAAAGCCACCACACCACTCATTAAATTAATATCAATTATTCTAAAAAACCATCGTATTAAAAAATCGGCCAATGAGGCTTGATAACCATCAATCTTAACCACTTTAATTTTTAAAATACGTTTTCCTAAGGTTTGTCCATCTAACAAGGTTTCAAAAATTAATGAATACAATATTACAGGCAAATAAAACATCATATAAATAGCGATTTTAGACCATTGATCCATGTCCTCAATCATCACATCAACTTTAAACAAGTTGAAAACCAACTGATACACTACAATAATGTAAGCTATTTTTATAATCCAGTCTATGCCCCATGCCAAAATGCGTTCTCCAACACTTGCTGCCGTAAAATTTATATTTACATTTTGAGTCGTATTTATTTGTAACTCTACCATGAATTGTTTTAATTAAATTAAGAATTCCTAGAGTCTACACTCTAGGTTTCCTATAAAATGCCATTCCCGTGAAAACGGGAATCTAAAACTACTTAAAAGCTTTTTTTATTTCATATTCATGAATTTCAAATAAAAAAATTTATGTAGTTTTGATTGTAGATGAGAGAAGTTGCTTTTATTAAACAAAACAAAGAAAAATGGCTGAATTTTGAAAAGGCTATTTTTGGAAAAACCCTAAAAAACCCTGATGAATTGGCATCTCTTTACATTCATTTGGTAAACGACCTCTCTTATGCGCAAACCTATTATCCCAAAAGTAAAACAATTCTTTATTTAAACAACCTAGCGGCTAAAGCTTTTCAAAAAATTTATAAAACAAAACGTGAAGATACCAATCGGTTTGTGCATTTCTGGAAAATTGAAGTCCCTTTGATTGTTTATGAATACAGGCGCTATGTGCTTTACGCATTCGTTATATTTTTAACTTTTGTGGGTATTGGTGTTTTATCAGCAGCGTATGATGATAGTTTTGTTCGGCTTATTTTGGGCAATCATTATGTAAATATGACTATGGAAAACATTGAAAAAGGCGATCCCGTAGCTGTTTATAAAAGTGGTAGTAACTGGGGCAGTTTTATAGGCATTACCTTAAATAATCTATACGTTGGGATATTATCCTTTATCTACGGTGTTTTTGGCGGCATTGGCACTGGTTACCTATTGTTACGCAATGGTATTATGTTAGGCGCATTCCAATTTATGTTTCAAAAACACGATGTGCTTTGGGAAAGCGTTCGCGGTATTTGGATACATGGTGCCATGGAAATTTTTGCTATTGTTATTGAAGGTGCCGCAGGTTTAATTTTAGGGGCTAGTATTTTATTTCCAAAAACGTTTTCCAGAATGACTTCTTTTAAAATGGGCATGAAAGATGGCGTTAAAATTTTAATTAGTACATTTCCGTTTACAGTAGCAGCTGGTTTTTTAGAGGGTTTTATAACCCGCTATTCTAACACCATGCCCAATTGGTTATCGGTTGGTATTATCCTGTTTACATTAAGTATCATTTCATTTTACTACCTCATATATCCATTCATTTTAAATAAAAGATTAAAACAAAAATATGGAGCTATATAAAACCCGAGGGTTTAGCGAGTTTTTTCAAGATACTTTTTCGTTTTTAAAACAAAACGGAAAACACTTTTTTAAACACTATTTTATTATCAATGGTATCTTTCTATTAATCCTATCTGTTTTGGGGTATTTTTTCACCAAATTTTATTCCGATTTTCTTTTTAGTGGCATTCTGCAAAACAACAGCACGACTGTAGTTGATAACTATATAAATGAAAATTTAGGCCTATTCATCATCATGGTTTTTGTGTTTGTAGTTGTGGGGGTAACCGCAGGTATAGTTTCTTATGCTTTTCCGGCTATTTACCTCAAGCTTTATACTGAAAAAGGCGGCACTGCGTTTGAAACCATAGATATAATAAACACTTACAAAGCTAATATTGGAAAACTTTTAGTTTTCGTTATTTGCAGTATTATTATCGCTATTCCGCTACTGTTTGTATTTATTATTAGCGGATTTATTTTAATGATAACTATTATTGGAATTTTAATGATACCGCTTTTACTGGCTGCTTTTATGCTATTTTATGGTATGACATTAATGGAATATCTGGAAAACAAAAAAGGCATTTGGGATAGTTTCGGGTATTCATGGACACTTTTAAAATCTAAATTTTGGGCTGCGGTAGGTAGCGTTGGGTTATTCTATTTAATAAGTTATGTTATTCAGAACATTGTGACAATTATACCGTATCTGTTTGGAATGGCCAGCCTTTTTACAACCGTAGAGCAAGGTTCTCCAAGCCCTGAAGATGTTGGCGGTACGATGATGATCGTCATGCTTATCGTATTCTTTATATCCTTTATTATGGGAGCCATTTTAGGAAATATTGTTCAACTCAATCAAGGTGTTGTTTTTTATAGTTTGAAAGAACAAAATGAAAATATTAATACCAAAAGTATTATAGACCAAATAGGATCTGGTGAGTAAAAAACACTGGCTACATATCGCTTTTTTGTCCATCGGATTATTTTTTTATTCGCAAACATCAGCTTCAATAACTACCAGAAATTTTGAAGTTGTTTTAGTTGAAAATGATAGTTTGCAAATTGATACCAGCAAGGTAAATAGACGCAGTTTCGATAATTTAAACGATGTATATTCTGGTGAAGATTTTGTTTACGAACGCACTGTTGAAAGCACCGGTTGGTGGACGCGCTTTAAACAATGGCTGAACGATTGGTTTAAAGATCTTTTCAATTTAAAAAACCAAGGCCAAGCATCAAAAGCTACCAATATTGCCATAAAAATCGCTGGTGTTATCATTTTTTTATTAGTCATATACTTTATTTTTAAAGCTGTAATGAATGATGAAGGTTCCTGGGTTTTTGGTAAATCTTCAGATAAACCTATTATTTCCGTTACCGATATTGAAAATAATGTTCATGCTACAAATTTTAAAGCACTTATCGCTTCCGCGGAAAGCGAAAACAATTACCGTTTAGCTGTACGTTATTATTATTTATGGCTTTTAAAAACCTTAACACATGCCGAAATTATTGAATACGACGTTGAAAAAACAAATAGCGATTACCAAAACGAAATAGCTTCCTCCGAATTAAAAAAGAAATTTAGTTACACCTCTTACCTATACAACTACATTTGGTATGGCGAGTTTGATGTAAACCAAATACAATTTGACAAAGCCAAACATGCTTTTAATAACCTTTTAAAAGACTTAAAAGCATGAACAAAACCGTAAAAATATACCTTGTTTTATTGGTACTGATTTTAATTGGCGTCTCTGCGATAGAACTTTCCAAACCCAAACCCGTTAATTGGTCTAAAACGTATAACGAAACACATAAAATTCCTTACGGGACTTTTATTTTATTCGATCAGTTAAAAACCATGTTTCCTGAAAGTGACCTAAAAAAAATCCGCGTTACACCCTATGAGTATTTTGGTGATTTTTACAATTGGGAAGATAGTATTTACGATGTTTCAGGCACTTATATGCTCATTAATAGCTTCGCCGCTTTAGATGACGTTTCGGCACAAGAATTACTGGATTTTGCATCATATGGAAATGATGTGTTTCTATCTACCAATTATCCGCCTCAAAAAATATTAGATTCTTTAAAAATTGACATTGAAAACAATTATAGTTTTAAAGGAAAGGCATCGTTCAGTTTGGCAAACCCCGTTTTTAAAAACGATTCCATAACTATTAAAAAAGGATTAGAAAACTACTTTTTCTCCGAGTTAGATTCAACTTCAACAACCGTTTTGGGGTATCAAAAATTCGACTCTATCCAACGTATTAACTATGTAAAAGTAACGCATGGTTCTGGGAATTTCTATTTACATCTTCAACCTGTGGCGTTTACCAATTATCATTTGTTAAAAAAGGATAACCAAAAATATGCTGTGGCTGTTTTATCGTGTTTAAATGATGAAACCATTCATTTTGATTCTAGAAATAAAATAGGCGAAGACTTGGGATATTCGCCTTTACGTTTTATTTTAAGCAAACCCGCTTTACGATGGGCTTGGTATTTGGGGTTGCTCACCTTAATTTGCTTTATTATTTTTAATGCCAAACGCAAGCAACGTATTGTAAAAGTTATAAAACCTGTTGAAAACACTACCGTAGCCTTTACTAAAACCATTGGTAATCTATACTACGAAACCAAAGACCACAATACCATTATTGATAAAAAAATAACTTATTTTTTAGAATATTTAAGACGGGAATTTTATTTAGACACGCAGTTGTTAGATGATAAATTCATTAAAAATTTAAGTTTAAAATCGAATATAAAACCAGAAGACGTTAAAAAATTAATTAATTTAATTTTACAATTAAAGGCCAAACGCAATTGCGAGGAGGCCGATTTGTTAAGATTAAATAAAGCTATTGAAGCTTTTTACACTAAATAATTATGGAGGATATAAACAACGAGCAAAATAAGCTTGAACAAACCCTTTCGGGGAATGAGAACCAAGCAGAAGAAAATTTGGATTTTAAAAATCGTATTGATTTAACTGAACTAATTGCGGGCATCACACTAATAAAAACCGAAATAAGTAAAGTTATTGTTGGGCAAAAAGGAATGATAGATATGCTTGTTGCTTCAATTCTGGCCAATGGGCACTCGCTAATTGAGGGTGTTCCTGGGGTTGCAAAAACCATTTCAGCAAAACTATTGGCAAAATCTTTAGATATTGGTTTTAGTAGAATTCAATTTACCCCAGATTTAATGCCTAGCGATATTTTAGGAACCTCTGTTTTCGATATGAAATCATCAGAATTTGAGTTTAAAAAAGGGCCTATCTTTTCTAACATGATTTTAATAGATGAAATTAATAGAGCACCTGCAAAAACACAAGCGGCTTTGTTTGAAGTGATGGAAGAACGTCAAATTACCATCGACGGTCATAAATACCTAATGGATTTACCGTTTATAGTATTAGCCACACAAAATCCTATTGAGCAAGAAGGTACGTATCGTTTACCAGAAGCCCAATTAGACCGTTTTCTATTTAAAATAGACATCGATTACCCAAATTTGGATGAGGAAATAGAAATTATAAATAGAGAGCAAGCTTTACAAGGCGGCACAAAAACGGATAAAATAACCGCACATTTAAGCAAAGAGCAGATAGCTAAATTTCAAGATTTAGTAAATCAAATTATTATAGAATCACATTTGGTAAAATACATTGCCGATATCATAGTAAGCACACGTAGCAATCCGTTTTTATATTTAGGTGCTTCACCAAGAGCATCCATTGCTATTTTAAAAGCCAGTAAAGCATTTGCTGCTATGAATGGGCGGGATTTTGTAACACCAGAAGATATAAAGCAAGCCGCAATTCCTGTTTTACAACATCGTGTTATTGTAACACCTGAACGCGAAATGGAAGGCGTCACCACAAAACAAATTATAAAACAAATTATTGAAGCTGTTGAGATACCGAGATAGTTTTCAGTGGGCAGTAAGCAGTAAGCAGTAAGCAGTAAGCAAAAGTAACTTTTAACTTTTAACTAAATTAGTGAAACGCATTAAACCTTTTTACATACAAAACCGCTTCTTTTATGGGTGCATAACCATTATGGTTTTGCTGGTAATTAGCTTTGTGTTTCCTAGATTATTTAATATTGTTAAGTTTTTACTTCTGGGGCTTTTGGCATTGACGTTTTTAGATTCTTTAATTCTTTTTGCAACCAAAAAAGGTATCAATGGCTCAAGAGGTTTACCTGAAAAATTTTCAAATGGCGATCAAAACCCCATTCAAATTTATCTTGAAAATTTTTATACGTTTCCTGTTTACATAACGATTATTGATGAAATACCTGAACAATTTCAAGCGAGGAATTTTAAAATTGATAGAAAGCTTAGCGCATCTAGTACAAGTCAAATTGAATACCAATTACGCCCAACTGAACGTGGTGAATATCATTTTGGTAAACTCAATATTTATGTCACGTCTGTTTTCGGGCTTATTGCACGACGCTTCGCTTTTGATGATAAAGTCATGATTCCAACCTACCCAAGTTTTATTCAACTTCGTAAATACAATTTACTCGCTATAAGTAATAATCTTAATCAATACGGCATCAAAAAGGTTCGCAGGTTGGGGCATACTATGGAGTTTGAACAGATAAAAGATTATGTTTTAGGTGATGATTTGCGCATAATTAACTGGAAAGCAACAGCTAAAAAAATCCAATTGATGGTTAATCAATTTCAGGACGAAAAATCGCAACCCGTTTATTCTGTGATAGATAAAGGCCGTGTTATGAAAATGCCTTTTGATGGGTTAACGCTTTTAGATTACGCCATTAATGCGTCGCTCGTAATTTCTAATGTCGCACTTAAAAAACAAGATAAAGCCGGTATTTTTTCATTTTCCAAAAAAGTTGAAAACCGAGTTGTCGCCGAGCGAAGAACCTCGCAAATGAATTTAATCTTAGAAGGACTGTACAATGTTAACACCGATTTTTTTGAAAGTGATTTTGGCAGATTATATGCCGATACAAAACGAAACATAACCCAAAGAAGCTTAATATTACTTTATACCAACTTTGAAACTTTAGATGGTTTACATCGCCAAATACCTTATTTAAAAGGGATTGCCAAAAACCATTTATTAGTCGTTATATTCTTTAAAAATACTGAGCTAAACAACTTAATTACAGAAAAAGCAGAAACCATCCAGCAGGCTTACGATAAAGTAATTGCCGAAAAATTCGCTTTCGAAAAACGACTTATAGTTAACCAACTTAAAAAATATGGCATCTATTCCATTCTTACCACTCCAGAAAACCTAACCATAGATACCATAAACAAATACCTCGAAATCAAGTCGCGAGGTTTGCTATAAAAGTATTCAGTTAGCAGTAATCAGTTGGCAGTGAGCTTTATTCTCATTTAGTGTTGATTGATTTAATTGAAAACCTAATTCATTTTTAAAACACCCCTAATGGCTACGCTCGGTATCCTCAAGGGGACACCACTCGTGACTGATTACTCACTATCAAAGCTTATTTTACCGTCTCCTTTCTTCCAACTTCCAACTTCCAACTTCCAACTTCCAACTTCCAACTTTAGCTTCTAGCTTCTAGCTTCCAACTTCCAACTTCTAGCTTCTAGCTTCTAGCTTCTAGCTTCCAACTTCTAGCTTCTAGCTTCTAGCTTCTAGCTTCTAGCAAAAAAACAATTCATCATTTAAAATTGACAGTTTGGCAACAACTATTATAAAAGGAGGCAGAGCCATCGAGGAATTATTTAGATTAATTTTCACACTTTTATTATCTGTAATATTTAGCAACGCCCAAGAAACCGAAAACGGAAAAACCATTACAGTAACAATTGAAAAAATAAGTAACCATAATGGAAAGGTTTTACTTTCTCTTCACACAAAAGATGCCTTTATGAAAGCCCCGGGAATTCAAAATAAAGAAAGTAAAATAGTAGATGCGAAAGTTGAAGTAACATTTGAAAATGAAAACCAAAGAATGGATTTTGAAGCTAATGGCATGCCAAAAGAATCGTATGGAACGTCTAATAATGATATGGGTTTTGGACCACCACAATATGAAACTGCTAAGTTTGATGTGAGACAGAAGATTTAGAAATGAAAATCATATTTTAACGTGAGTTCGAGATAATTATAAGGAACATATAGCTTAATGGCGTGCATTCCCTCCTTGAGGAGGGTTAGGGAGGTGTTATTTGATATAGATTACACCCCTATGAGCTTCGCTCGGTAGCTTCAAAACAAAATGTATTTTGTTTCTCACTAATCCTCAAGGGGATAACCAATCGCATACAAATAACGTAGATATCTTGTTTTCAAGGAACTGAACTTAACCTTATCTCGAACTCACGTTATTTTAAGATTATCTCAACAAAAAACGCCCTAAACGGTCGCTTTTTCGTTATTAATCAATTTAGATTAAACAGTTTCTCCCAACCAAGCTTTCATCATCCAAACTGTTTTTTCTTGTTCAGTAATAAAGTCACTCATCATGGAATTGGTTCCCTCATCATTGGCCTGACCCGATTTATCTAGAACGTTTCTTTCAATTTTTAAAAGGGCCGTTAATGAATCAACAATCAAACCTACTGCCATATCATCTTGCGAAATGTTTTTTCCAATGGGCACTTGTGCTTTCTTTGAATAATCTTCAAAGGTATGCAATGGTGTTTCACCTAAAGTTAAAATGCGCTCCGCTATCATATCTACTTTCATATTGGCATCAGTGTATAACTCTTCAAATTTAACATGTAAATCAAAAAAACGTTTCCCTTTAATATTCCAGTGGATACCTCTCAAATTTTGATAATATATTTGAAAATTAGCCAATAAATGGTTCAAATCATTTGCTAATTCTTTAGTTTTTATGGTATCTAAACCTAAGCTATTTAATGTCATTTTTAATGTGTTTTTAATTATTATCACAAATTTAATTTATAATTAACAGGTATTTGTATAAATTTTATTGATAGTTTTTATATTTTTATAGCCTAAATTGATAACGAATGACCATTACACAACTATACTATGTTTTAGCTGTTGCCGAAAATCAAAATTTTACCAAAGCTGCCGAAAAATGCTTTGTAACACAGCCTACATTGAGCATGCAAATTCAAAAACTAGAAGATCAATTAGATGTCCAAATATTTGATAGAAGCAAAAAACCCATCGAACTGACCGATGTAGGCAGAAAAATTGTAACTCAAGCTAGAAACATTGTTAACGAATCATATAGAATACAAGATATTGTTGACCAACAAAAAGGTTTTATAGGGGGCGAATTTAAATTAGGTATTATACCAACTATTATGCCTACCCTTTTACCTATGTTCTTGAAAAGTTTCATAAAAAAGCATCCAAAAGTTAAACTGAAAATTGAGGAGTTAACCACCGAAGAAATTATTACAAGAATTAAAGATGGGCATTTAGATGCAGCTATAGCAGCAACGCCTCTAGAAGATGAAAGCATCAAAGAACGTGTGCTTTATTTTGAACCTTTTGTGAGTTATATACCTAAAGGGCATCGTTTACATTCGAACAAAAAAATTGACGTTTCTGATTTAGATATAAACGACATGTTGCTTCTTGAAGATGGACATTGTTTTAGAGATGGTGTCATTAATTTATGTAAAGTGTTTAAAAATCATGCTGATGATAAATTTCAATTAGAAAGTGGCAGTATTGAAACCTTGATAAAACTATCAAATGAAGGTTTAGGGATGACACTTCTACCCTATTTACATACTTTAGATATAAGAGAAAAAGAACGTGAAAATCTGCATTACTTTAACGAACCATCGCCTGCACGTGAGGTTAGTATTATATATCATAAAAGTGAACTAAAAATGCAAATTATTGAAGCACTGCAAGATGTAATTTCTGGAATTATTCGTGGCGCCATTGCTTTTCAAAACGTAAAAATTATAAGTCCGTTACCCAAAAAATAAGGGTATAAAAAAAGCGGCTAATTAGCCGCTTTTTTTATGGTTTTAAATAAATTAAACATTGATTTAATTCTGGGTTTTGCTGCACAAGAGAACGAATAAATATTTTAAGCTCTTCAATCTCATAAGGTAATAACCGTTGTATTGCCTTTTGTACTTCTTTGCAAAACAATGTAGCATCAAAGCTAACTTTATTAAGTACAGTTTTTGTGTACTCCAACATTGCTCTTGCCATTTTGTTAAGGTTTTGGTTTATAATATTAAATAGTAGAATTTGGAATAAGCTTTTATTTTGATTAGAACATAAA
>TARA_R110002049_G_scaffold21045_21_pt1 | contig 10307 bp, 6 predicted proteins | sample TARA_R110002049 | Tara Oceans TARA_R110002049 (sample SAMEA4396941) | marine metagenome | biome: Polar Biome; feature: [SRF] surface water layer (ENVO:00010504); material: water (ENVO:00002006), including particulate matter (ENVO:01000060) such as... | depth 5 m
TTTGTAGGCTTCAGGAAATCGCAGGCCCGGCTCAGAAACCTCGACAAACTGTTCGCCATCAATCGAGCGTAACAGCGTTGCCTCGGGAGTCTGGTGACTCCCCATAGTCGGCACATACAGTGCAGGCTCGGTATCGCTGGTGCCCTGAAATACCAGCATAGCTCGGAAGGCAATACTGCGCGGCACTTCAAAGCCATCTGCACCGGTGACAAGCGGTGCATGATAGACGCGCGTCCACTGTGCCAGGGTTGGGGAATAGCGCCATATCTCTGCGCGCAGATCGAAGTCAAAAGGCCCTTCAGGTGTCTTCACTGGCCACATATCAGAATTCCAGCCCACACCACCGGCCATCTTGCGCCAGCGTCCCCGATGCGCTAGCACAGCGCGTGTGGTACCAACATACAGATGCCCCTTGAACCACGCCATGGAATGTGGATAGGAGTTGTAACCATCGCCAAAGCCCTGGACAGCGACCGGGCGAAAGTTACCCGCGCTCAAGCCACCGGGAATCGACATACTTCGATCATCATGTAGGTTATTGTTCAAATGCTATCGGGTAGACAGTGTTATTCTGTGCTGGTGCAAGCATTCTTAAGCCCGGCAACCAGATCATCGATATCCGGATGTAACTCGCCCAGCCTCGGATTGATTGCCAATGCCTCGTCAATTTCCGTAGACACTTGCTCCGGCTGCCCCATCCTGGCATAGAGTCTGGCAAGGCCATAATGCGTCTCCGCCGATTTTGGATTGACCAGAAGCGCCTGGCGAAAGTTTGTCAACGCCAGTCCGAACTGACCCAGTTCCAGAAACGTCATGCCAATTTTATGAAAACCTTCGTAGATTTGAGGGTTGAGTTGTACAGACCGCTGAAACTCCCGTACAGCCTCGGCATATTCCTGTCTGGCAAAATAGATATCTCCCAGCAATTGATGCGCTCGCGCAGCACCGGGATTCAACAATAATGCCTGCTGAACTTCGTTAATCGCCTCCGACTCCCTACCCTGTTCAGCCAGCACTGACGCCAGTTTGAAGTGGACAAGAGGCAATTGCGTATTGTATTTGACCGCCAGTCGATAGGCCCTGATCGCCTGCTCAACATCTTCTCTGCCCGCATAGAGATCACCCAACATGAGGTAGCCAAAACTATCCTCGGGAGCATAGCGCACAGAGAGCTCGCACAGGTCAATCGCTGAATTGATATCACCCGCTTCTGATTTTAGATGGGAGAGAATCAAATAACCCTTCGCCAGTGAAGGGTCCAGCGCCAGGGATTTTTCACATGCCGTGGTAGCCTCTTCCGACTGGCCGCGGATCAGGTAGATCCAACCCAGCACAAGATGTCCCATGGGATGTTGTGGATCGTGCTCTATGATATCGAGACATTCGGTGAGTGCTCGATCGATATTACCCTTCTGGGCGTACGCCTGAACGACCTGCAGGCGCGACAAGTTGCCCGTTCCCAGGTCTTTCAGCGTTGGAATATATTCATTCACTGTCGATGCCAACACATGCTGTAATCAAAAACCCCGATTCGTTGTACACCCGTATCAAATTCAACTAAAAAAAATGTCGCGAGACTTATAATATGCTAATAATGCACTGTTTACTATTTGAAGCGGTGATTCGGGGCACCCTAAAATAAAATGATTTGTGACATGAATAACAGTTCAAACGCGAATGAGTCCCGAAAACGAGCACGCGCCCACCGCAGCTGCCGATCATAGGGCAAATCACATGCAACCAGAGCTTTCACGAGAAGCTGACATTCTTAAGATCAAGTCGAACAGCTTTATTATCGTGAATAAAGCGGATGATCGGCGTATACAGTGCAGCCAGAGGGAAGTCGAACTGCTTGCGCTGATCGACGGCTCCAGAACCCCGCAGCAGATTTGCGATGACTACGAGCAGCGCACAGGGCAGACACTTGCCAGCCGACATCTGCAGGAGTTCCTGAATCAACTCACGGAAGTAGGATTACTCTCGGAAGCGGACTCTTCAGGCACAGAGAAGCAACGCAACCGCCGAAGGGATACTCAAAGCCAGACCTGGATCAATCGTCGTATCGATTGGGTAGAAAAAGTTATCGGCTGGGTGCTACACCCTGCGGCACTTATCCCTGTCTTTCTACTCATCGTTCTCGCAGCCACCATTTTTATCAAGTCTGCAGATGCCATGTGGGAGCAGTTCCAATCAGCTGCGGTAGATTACGGACTGTTCCTCGTACTGTTTATCTTTCTTGGCAATGTTCTCGTCGTGACCTTGCCACGAGAGATTCTGATGGGAGTGGCCTGCCGGAAGTTTTCCGGACATATCGCCAGCATCAGGCTGCACTTTTTCCGTCACCTCGTACCTTACTTTTTCTGCGATATCCAGGATTCGCTGGCCCGAATCAGTCGACGCGGCCAACTGACCCTACTGATCCTGCGACCACTGAGCAATATCGTTATCGTCTCGATCGCGGCGATTCTGTGGCGGCTTGCCCCCGATGGCTCCGAAATCTCCCTACTTATTCTGATCGTTATGACGGCAGCCATCATATCGGTACTGGTTATGCTCAACCCGTTCGGCCGCGGTGATGGTTACATGCTGATTTCCTATCACTACGGCATTCAGGATCTGAGAGACTGGGCGATGTCAGAAGCTCGCAATATGTTGCTGTTCAGACCCGGTAAAAGAGCATGCAGTGAGCACCGCCGCTTCTGGTTGCGAATGTATGGATCGGGCATTTATGTCTTTCAGTTACTATGGTTTTCTTTCATAATCGGGTTGATTGGTTGGCTCCTTATTTCCCGATTCGAGGGGTTTGGTGTACTTCTCTTCATCACTTTGCTTATCTGGTGGTACAGGGATTCAATAGAGAATAAATTCGTGAAAATTGGCTGGTATCAGAAACTCGTAAAGGCAATTGGGAAAGAACGCGCCGACTGGCTGCTGCGATTATCGTTCGTTGGAATAATTATCCTTATCGGCTTCGTGCCTTATGACTATGAAATATCTGGCCAGGTACGGCTGATGCCAATCGCACAGCAGGCCATCCGGGCCCAGATCGAAGATGAGATACAGGCTGTCCACGTAGCGGAAGGCGATCTCGTACAGAAAGGCGATATCGTCGCCACACTGGCAGGGCGCGAAGAGCGTGCCGCCGTGCAGACAACAATGGCTGAACTGGCGGCGGCAAAAGCGCAGCTGGAGTTACTTGAAGCGGGCACACGGGAAGAAGACATCATTGTTGCCCGCCAGAAAGTAGAGGAATACCGAATACAACAGAAGTTTCAGCGCTCCGAAGTCGAACGTTTGAAAGTGCTCGATCAAAGCAGCTACGCAATCAAAAAGGATCTCGATGAAACCATAATGCGTTTAAACGACGCTACCAATAGTATCGCTTTGGCTGAGGCAAATCTCGAGAGGGCCATTAACGGGCCGCGCCCGTTTGAAATTGATGCCGCCCGCGCTGAAGTAGATCGTCTGGAAGCGCTACTCGAACACCATCAGGTCATGCTTTCCCTCTGCGAGATTCGCAGCAATATCACGGGTCAGGTCGTCACCGTAAATACATTGGATCGTGTCGGCAATACCGTTGCACCTGGCGACCTGATCCTCGTCATCCAGGACACCTCATCGCTGGAAGCAGAAATAGCCGCGCAGGAGTCGGCGGCGGGACAGATAGAGCCGGGAATGCCAGTGGAGATCAGGCTGCGGGGGCTCGATGGAGAACTGCTAGCGGGGGATGTCGCCCGCGTATCGATGATAGCCGTAAAAGAATCCAACTTTCAGGTCGATTTGTTCCGAACCGACCGGGAAGCCCAACTCGAACTCCAGCGGCAGACAAAGACCGACAAGAAGATCCGTATCTATGCGGCGTTGGAGGAGCAGCGGGAAGGCCTCGTACCCGGCATGTCGGGCACTGCGCGGATTTATATCAGCTCCGGGACACTCTGGGGTGCGATTGCCAAGCCGATTCTGCGCTTCATCCGTGTTGATGTCTGGTCCTGGCTGCCCTAGTAGTCGTATGCCGTTCCAATACTGGATTCGTCCAGTACTGGAATAGCAGCAGAACTCAGCCCCGGCAGTGATTGTCCAACCTCGCTATTGTGCTCACCCAATCGAGGTCCGGGATACACGGTTGTTTTCATGCCTTTCAGCTTGAAGGGTACACCGACAAATCTTTCCTGACTGGCGCCGTTGCCTGACGCTGCGGTGTGAAAGTATTGGCGCGCCTGCAGGTGCGGGTCTTCGGTGAGTTCGGCGACGTTCACAACAGCGGTTGCACTGACACCCACCCTCTGCAGTTCACCCATCATTTCGACGGGTTCCCTGCTAGCCGTCCACTGCATGATCAACCCATCCAGCGCCTGCTGGTTCGCCAGGCGACGCTCGTTAGTGTTAAAGCGGGAATCACTCTCCAGGTCCAGCGAGAACCCCGCAGTATCTTCATGAGATTGATCTGCCTGCACAAGCGCACAGAACGACAACCATTGCTGCTGGCTCGCAATCGACAGCGTTATCCAGCGATTTTCCCCAGCGCAGGGATAGCATCCCTGCGGCGCAAACTCAGCGCTGGCATTGCCCACAGGCGCGCTGGATTCAGCGTCGACATCCCACTGCAGTAATTGTTCACCAATAAGAGCATGGGTAGCCAATTCCATCTGGGACATATCGATAAACTGCCCCTGCCCTGTCAGCCCTCGGTGACTCAATGCTGTAGTGATCGCAGCGGCACCACCTATACCGTTGATCACATCCATCTCGCGAATACGCTGCGGCGTGTCGTCATCGCTATAGCGTGTGAGGCTTTGTATACCACCGAGGCCCTCCATTACGGCTCCGTAAGCGCAATAGTCTGCATAGGGGCCGGTCTCTCCAAAGGCCGACATCGAGAGCATGATAATATCCGGCTTCAGCGCCGACAGCGTGGTGTAGTCACAACCGAGCTTTTCCATAACGCCGGGGCGGGAATTCGACACACAGACGTCTGCCGTTTTGATGAGTTCATACAGCATGGCGCGATCTGCCGGGTGATTCAAATCCAGAGCCACGGACTGCTTATTGCGATTGATCTGATCCCAGGGCGCCTGTTTGTTATAGGCTTGATCCTGCGTACGCCCTCCCCGAAAAAAACACAGCCTGCCGGGGTACTCGATCTTGATAACATCCGCACCGTAATCGGCGAGCAGCCTTGTACAGTGCGGCCCGGCCCAACTGTGTGTAAAGTCGACAACGCGAATACCTTCCAGCGGCTGCCCTGGATCAACGCGCGCAGTGACTTCATCGCTCACGCCCGATTCACTGCCGAGGGTTTTAGTGGGCCTATCCCCGCCGGGATGCTCAAGCATGACATCGTGCTCTCCCAATGCGGGTGCGCGCCGGGTTACCCACGGTGTCAAATGCATTTTAAAAGGGGCATCACAAACGCGAACTGCACCCAGCTCTGGGTGCTCCATGGTATGAAAAAATTGTCGTGCCGCGTGCTGCGGGGAACCCAGCGCCTCACTGAGGTCGGCGACATGGCCGAAGCTCATGCCATTGCGCTGGCCAATGTCAAAGATATCGCGTCTGGACATTTTTGCTGCCCAGTCCTTCACATGCTGGTCTATCAGCGCCCGGTTTTCGATCCTGTCTCGCAAATGGTAGAAGGCTTCACTTGCCAGCACCGGATCTCCAAACAACTTTGACCCCTCGGGCCAACGCCGAAACGGCGCTCCAATCACCGTGACATACCCGTCTTTACAGGCAAAATTTCCCCACGGGACAAATGGATGGCCACCACGGGTCGCCACCGTGCCTTTGGCAAGGTAGCCGTGAACACGATTCTCAATCTGCTCAATGCTGCTTTCCATGATGGACAAATCAATGTGCTGACCCGTATGGCTCGACTGCCGTTGGTGCAACGCAAGAAGAATCGCGAGGTAGCCATGCAGACCCGCGATATACTGGTTCAGCTTTGGCCCGGCAGACAACGGCTCGCGCTCTGGAGAGCCGGTACTGTCCATGATGCCGCTCAATGCGCTGAGCTGCATTTCCTCGGCTTTAAAATCGCGGTACGGGCCCGTTTGGCCAAAGTTGGAGATGGATAGCATAACCACGCTCGGGTTGATTTGCTTCAGTGCGTCGTAACCCAAACCGAGACGCGCCATGACCCCCGGAGAAAAATTTTCAACGACAACATCTGCAGTTTCTATCAGCGACAAAGCTTTGCCGACACCGGCGGAGGTTTTCAGATCCAGCGCAACGCTTTTCTTTCCTGTATTCAGCCAGAGAAACGAAAGGCTATCCGTAGATTCTCCACTGCCTTTCGCAAACGGCGGAGTTGTTCTCTCTGGATCGCCACTCTGCGGAGGCTCAATTTTTATGACATCGGCACCAAACCCGGCCAGCAGTTTGGTGCAGTAAGGGCCGGCAACACGGTGGGTAAAATCAACGACCCGGAGTGTATCCAGCGCACTGGGTGTTTCGTGCTCTGTTGTCATTTACTCTCCGCAGCCACCGCCTCCCGTGCCCGACCCTGCTCGGGCACTTTACGGTCGTGTATTTTCAGTGCACTTCTGGCGCTCTCAGTTGCGGCCAAAAAGGCGGCCACTTCTATCCCGAAAGTCTGTGGCTGTGACAAGGGGAAGAAATGTCCCGCTTGCGGTGCCACCACCGCGCTACATTTGGGCAACAGCTTCTGTAATCCGTGATAGGAATCCTGCAGCGTGGTGTGCGAACCGTAGTACACCATCACCGGTTGTGTGATCTGGCTGATCTGTTCGGCTGTGGGGCCATCGATAAATGAAATTTCTTCCCGCGCCCTGGTTGTCTGAAGTAATTTCAACCACTTGTCAGCGGACCGGGCACCGCCGCCGAACGGAGCGAATGGCATGAACAGCGGGCTGCCCTTGAGTTTGTGGCGTTCAGAACGCCATTCAGGTTTCGCCAATTGCTCCAGTAACCAGATACCCGAGTCTCTCTCATCCTCGGGAATATTCAGGCCCAGCGCATGCAGTTTGGGCAGCGCTTCAGTGGCATTGGGCCAGTCGCGCGCGTAATTACTCGGTTGAATGGCGTGAACCCTGGTGTCTGCCAACACCAGATTTTCAACCCGCGAGGAATATTTTTCGATAAAACGCAGCGCTACCGCGCCGCCGAAACTGTGGCCGACGATGGTCGCTTTTGCGATACCCAACTGGTCCATCAGCGAGAGCAGGTCCTCGGCCATGTCAGTTGGCCGATAGCCTGATTCACTCATGCCGCTGTAGCCGTGACCACGCAGATCGTAAACAGTCACACGGTGATTGGCGGACAGCGGCAGCAAAAGATCCATCTGCCAAAAAGCACAATTCGCCGCCAGCCCGTGTATCAGAATAACATCGGGCCCCTCACCAACTTGCCGGTAACTGATTTTGACGGGCTCTACATCGCCCCTGCCACAGACCACACTTCCCATTACACCGCCCCAGTTAGTACGTTAGACACGCAGGTTCTAGCTTGCGCTACGCTATTCCATATAACCCAGCGCCTGCATCTGCTTCATCAGCTGCGCCTCTTCATCCTCGTCCAAACGGACGATATCGCCTTCCTGACCCAGAGCCGACTGTGGCGGCAGGGTGGCTTCTCCGATGCGAACCGGATGCTCGGCGAAGTATTCGCTCTCGAAGACTTCAGCCGGAACGGGGGCTTCGAAATTCGAGGGGATATCCATGTCCATACTGTAGAGAACCGTGGGCGCGACCTGTGCGATCTCCAAATCCGGCAGCACCACACCCTGTTTGATACCCGGCCCCGCGGCAGCGAATATGCCAGTAGGGTAATGCGTACCGTCTATCGCTGGTCGCGGACAAACCACAGGTTCCTTATCCAGGATGGACACAAAACTGTGATCGCGCATAACCACCGTCAGATCCGGCGCCTGATCGTTGAAATCGCCGGGAAAGTGGATCTCTTTCTTCAATACGTCAGTCACTATCCGTTCACCGGTGTCGGGGTCGACAATAGTCGCCAATCTTTCGATCAGTTTCTCCCGGAACTCGTAGTACTCCTCTACCGGCACACCCGGCTCATCGGGCTTGAAGCTGACCTGGATATAAATCCCGTTGGAGGTTGTGGAACGTGCATAGGCCGTGGTTTTATCCCAGTCAAGTAACACAAAGTGCTTGTCCTTCAGTTTGTCGAAAGCGGCCCTGTCGTTCTCATCCATATCCTCATCGAAGGTGCGCCATGTCAGGTAGCCCTCCTGCGCCAGCCAGGTATTGACCCGGAAGACCTCCCAGGTGGGCCCGAAGCCGTGATCCGACACCATCACCACACGCGTTTGTGGGCCAGCCAGTTCCACCAACTCCTCGATAAACCCGTCGACCTCGCGGAAAAACTTCTGCATCAGGTCGCGCATCTTGATTTCAAAGTCTGTCGGATTCTCCGGGAAATTATCCGGGTCGACGAAGCGCCAGCCCATATGCATCATCTTGTCGGGCCCATCGAACAGCATGGATGTCAGTTCCGTGGGGTGGTTCTTCATCAGGTACTTCGCAACATTAAACCACTGCCGCTCGCGACTGATGTGGAATTCCGCCCACGCCTCATATTCATCCTCGGAGATACCCTGCGAGGCTTTCTTTTCCATATCGAAGTCCCAGGCCAGTTCGCGGGGGTCGAAACCGGGGATCTGCTTGAGTTCGTCGAAGCGCTCACGCGGAAAAACGTGCCGCCGCAAATGCCGCCAGGATACCAACCCGGGGACCACGGTACCTTCGACCGGGGGCGGTGGCGCCATCAGCGGATAGTTCAGGGTTGTCGCCTTACCATTCGATCGGCTGACGATGGACCATATGGTTTCCGTTTTTATATCGTTAAAGGTCGACAGCGTGAAGTAGTAATCGCTTTTGCGCTTCTCCGCATAGATAAAATCAAACACCCCGTGATTGCCGGGTGTTCGACCCGTCATAATGGTTGTCCATGCCGGCGGTGTCAGCGGATTGGGTGTGGAGTTAAGGCCCGCTTTGACACCGCGTTCGGTGAATTTTTTCAGGAAAGGCATAACGCCTTTTTCCATCAAGTCATCGAGGACTGTCCAGGTGGCGCCATCAAGGCCTATCAGTAATGTGGGTTGCATACAATTTCCCCTATCAATGTGACAGATGCGGCACGAGGAATGTGGCGACATTCCCGACGACGATTTCATCAACGTAGCGGCCGTCTTTCATCACCAGTTCCTCAAACGGAATGGCACGATTGCGATAGTGCTCCTCGATGGCGGCGATGAACTGCACGACATCAATGGATTCAAAACCGAGATCGGTAATCAGGCGGGTATTGCTGCCCAGCGGCTCATCCAGGTCCATATCCCAATCCGCGATCATGTCTTCAAGAATTTCTACCAGCACGGGTAAAATGGCCTGCTCCCCGCCTACGGTAGGTGCTGCTTGCGTACTTCCTATCCCGTTTGTCATTGAATCCCCTTTATATTTACTCAATACACTGCCCGGTTACCGCGACTGCAGGCCGGAAAATTTCAACTAATATAACGCTACTGAATCGTATGCCCCGCGGGGGAATCGCCATCCTGCGTTACCGCTAAACCGGTTTCAAATGCGCTACTCACATCCTGACTCATTGCCGCCCAGCTGATGTAGCAGAAGTCAAACAACTCGCCCGCATCATTGCTCACCTTACTGCTAACGACCAATGGTGCTTCCTGCCCGTTATCAAACCAGGCACCACCGAGAAAAACACTGCTATCGCTTTGGATATCGACCTCAACATCAGCGCAGCAGATCGACAGTGCCCGCTGTGCCCGCAGAAACTCGACCGCTGTCTCCTTAATCGTCAGCATCCGCAACAGCCAGTCGATGCGCTCACCGGGATTCACCATCTGTAACCAGTGGATGCGCTCGCGCCGGCTCAAAATAATATACGCCAGTACCTTCTCCCATATGCCATTTTCCGCAGACCAGAACTCCGCTTTCATCAGGTCAGCAATGCGGCAGTGGAACGGTGCGCCGGCGGGAAGAGAGGGTACGAGGTGATCATTTCTGGAGGTCAACCGCACAGCCCGGCTGCCGCGAAACTCATGAAACAGATTCGGCATGATCACGCGTCGGTGCTTCAAGCCCCTGATGGCAACGCGCTGTTGTCCCGAGGCATCAGATACCACCGCGTCTGACACCACAATGAGATCGTTTTCGCTGACAGGGGCGCCGGTACCGGTTACGGTGTGGACCCTGACGGTTGCCGTATCCTGCCAGCTGGGCGCGCCACCGCAGAATGCGATTTCTTCGATACTGGTTGGAAAGGCGACGAAGTTATGCGCGTACTGGCTGGCAAGCCATATCCCG
>TARA_R110002049_G_scaffold185127_1_pt1 | contig 10295 bp, 9 predicted proteins | sample TARA_R110002049 | Tara Oceans TARA_R110002049 (sample SAMEA4396941) | marine metagenome | biome: Polar Biome; feature: [SRF] surface water layer (ENVO:00010504); material: water (ENVO:00002006), including particulate matter (ENVO:01000060) such as... | depth 5 m
TGCGTGGCCTAGACTGAACCACCAAACCTTGCGCCCTGACACGCTTTTCTCTTAGCTTTGATAGAATCGCCAAGCTAAGGGTTAAGAGTTGTCGGATGCGAGCCGCCCCAAACCTAATAATACGCGCACGCTCGATGTTACCCCGAGTATGGGCGAGATGGTGAAGCCTGCCGAACTCATTGAGGTGAAGGGTTCGGCCAAGCTGACCTTGGCAGACCGGCGGTTGTTCAATGTCCTGCTACGCCAAGCGTTCGGGCCTGATCTGGCTTCAGAGAACCGGCGCTTTGAAATCCCTTTGGCAGCCCTACGGGAAACCCACGATAGCAATGACCGGCTTGTGCGCTCGATTGAGGCGCTCATGACGACGGTGGTGACGATCCAGCGCCCGGACGGCTCAACAGACCGCGTGCAACTATTGGGATGGAACAATCTGTCAGACCCGAAACGGAAGCGCGGCAATCTGAAATACTCGATCCCGCCAGAACTGGCATTGCTGCTCAAGGATTCCACCGTCTTTGCCAAGCTGGAGCTGGAAGTGCTGCGGGCCTTCACCTCGAAGTATGCCCTGGCCCTCTATGAAGCCGTGGCGCGGCGTGTGCGGCTCAAGCATGTGTTCACCGAACGGTTCGCTCTGGATGACTTTCGGGAACTCTTAGGCGTGGAAGCGGATAAGCTGACCACCTATGGCAATCTGAACCAATACGCGATCAAACCGGCGTTGGTGGAAGTGAACGCTTTATCCGACTTCACTGTGACAGTAGTGCCTGAGAAAACCGGGCGGCGCGTCACTGGCGTCCTGGTCGGCTGGGGCGCGAAGGACATTGAGGGCCGGAAGGCCGCTTATGCTGAATTGCAGCGCCCCCGTGTAGGCCGCAAGGCGCGGATCACCGGGACCGTCGAGGAAATGTTACCGCCTAAGGTGATCGAGTAGATATGCAGGCACTGAAATTGGTAATTGATCTCGTTGACTCTTTGTCGGCTTTCAGCCTTCTCCACGCCCAAGCTTATTCCAATGTGATCTGTAATTTTAAGGGAAAATTTCTATGCATTACAGAACTGATATCGATGGCTTACGGGCAATCGCAATTCTTCCTGTTGTCTTTTATCATGCTGATTTCTTGGTGCCATCTGGTGGATTTATAGGTGTCGATGTCTTTTTTGTGATCTCTGGATTTCTGATAACCTCCATTATCACTCGTGAGATTGCCGATGACCGCTTTTCTCTTCTCGCCTTTTACGAACGAAGGGCGCGCCGCATCCTGCCCCCATTGATGGCTGTCATAATCGCGACCTTTGCGGTCTCATGGTTTATTCTTCTCCCCAACGAAATGAAGACCCTAGGCGAATCTGCCCTGTCCGTCAGCCTTTTCCTGTCAAACGTCTACTTCCTTTTTAAGCTTGACTATTTTGGCCCGGCTGCCGAGTTCGCGCCGCTTTTGCATACATGGTCGCTCGCTGTGGAAGAACAATTCTACCTGTTCTTCCCACCCCTGCTGATGTTCCTGGCCTGGTGGAAGCGGCTGTCTGCGGTCTGGGCCGTCATGGTTTTGTCCTTTCTTTCGCTGATCTCTGCCGTCGTGATCTTGCCATACCAGCCTGACTGGGTGTTTTACTTCATTCTCTTTCGCGCCTGGGAACTTGGCTTTGGTGCTATACTGGCATTGACGACTTTTAATGCGCCCGGACATCGCTTAATTCGCGAGATACTCGCACTGGGTGCCTTGATCGTCATTTTAGTGCCGGCCTTTGTGTATACGTCCACCACATCATTCCCAGGTTTAGCAGCGGTTCCACCAGTTGTTGGAACAACGCTTCTGATTTGGATCGGCTCACACAACGAAGGCAGTCTCGTTACACGTCTCTTGGGGTGCAAACCACTGGTCTGGATTGGCTTGATTTCCTACTCTCTCTACCTCTGGCATTGGCCAATCCTAGCCCTCATGCGCACTGTCCTAGATACGGCATATTTGCCAACAGATTTTGCAATCCTTGCAGTCATTGCGTCATTTGCGCTGGCATGGCTCTCGTACCGCTTTGTCGAAGCGCCGTTTCGTGTCCGTCCGCCTAAAGGTATGGGGCAACGAACAATCTTCGTTCTATCGATCGTTTCATTGACAACATTTGTTGGGATCGGTGGGGTGCTCTACCTTAATCAAGGGGCTCCCGGGCGCTTGCCTACTTCGACACAAACCCTTGTTACCTTCAGCGAGGACAGGAATTCGCGCAGCAAGGAATGCGCCGGCTGGCCGACGGACGGAGAGCCTTGCATCATTAGTTCAACCAATGCAGATAATAATACAGTCGACTTTCTTTTTTGGGGGGACAGTCACGCTGATGCCATGATGCCGGGCATGGATATCGCTGCGCAGCAGGCGGGGCAAACAGGGGTCTTTCTAGGAAGCGCAGGCTGTCCCTCCCTCATCAATGTCCAACGCTTTTCAAATGGTAGCACCTGCACGGCAGATTTCAGCGATCGTGTTATATCGTGGTTGCAGGAGCAACCGGACATTCCGGTAGTCTTCATGGCTGCACGTTGGGCCCTTTATGTCGAGGGAACCCGCCCTAAAGGGGAGGCAGGCACCAATCTCCGGCTTGAATGGACGGAGGAGCAGACACAAAATGTAAGCACTTTCGATAGCGCCGCCTTGGTCGAATACAGTTTGCGGGAAACGATCTCTCGCATTCTTTCGATGGATAGGCAGGTCGTACTAATCGGTCCAGTGCCAGAGATTGGTCGAAGGGTACCAGAAAGCCTTGCACGGGCCGATCTGTTCAGACAGGTGTCGGTGCCATCTCTGACAAGATCAGCGCATGATGCTCGTATAGCACGTGCAGAGACAATGCTAAGGCGGTTCGCGGATATCAGCCAACACGTGCATTACATTAGCCTGTCGAACCTGTTTTGTGATGCGCAGTCATGTCGGCTCCTTCTGGAAAACGGCCAGCCACTATACTTTGATGGCAACCACCTTAGTCAGACAGGTGCAAAAGCGCTGATCCCTCAGGGCATTCAGGAGATCTGGTCTGCTCTGCGATAACCGCAGCATCGTTCTTCACCGAGATTACATTCCGAACGGTAGTCGCGTGCCATTTGCCGCCCCGTGCAGTCGTGATGTCCCGCGCGTTCAATTCCATCGCAATCTGGCGAAGGGATGCACCCCCTGACGGGCGATGACCTCGTGATCTTCCGCTCCCGACATACGAAAACACAGATCGCGCCTGCAATCACACTGCCTGGCTGGGCCGAAGAAAAAGTCCGCGTTCTGGCACGGGAAAAGGGTCGGGATTACCATGCCCTTCTAGCTGATTGGCCGGCCTTAAAGGCTATAAAGTAAGGGCGTTTAAGTGCGCCGAAGGATACTCAAGGACGATACGAGATTGATCCGTCAGAGCTGCATAGAGTGTTTCCGCTGACCGCTACTGACCAATCAGAAAAACCGGCACTGGCCCCCGCTCCTGACCACGAAAACCGCATTGAAATTGAACGGTTACACGCCGAACTTAAAGCCGCAAACACCCTGTCTGAAAACATGTCCGAAACCGTGGCAGATCTTCGTGAGCGCCTTGATCGTGAGGGCGAAGAACGCCGTCAGTTGACCGCGATATTGACCGATCAGCGGACGGGGCAGGGGGCAAAACGTGGTTTGTTTGGGTTCCTGCGATCAGCATAGCTATCGACCTGCCAAAACCTTCATAATTTTGGTAGGGTGCTTTGGCAGGTCTAACCCATTGATGCATCATAGGACGGCAAAGAGCGCCTAAAACGGGCGTTTCTGGCTGATCCGAGTAGCCACTGTGGCAGACGGACTCTCAAGACGCCGGGTGGATACGGAGAACTATGCTTAGTGATGCCCTATCCAACTTGTTGCATACCACAGTGATCTAGGGCACTAGGCTACTGAGTTTGTCCACCCCGAAAGTTGTTTAAAGTATTTGTCTCTAATGAGCGCTAAATTTCAGTTCAGAAAAGACTTGTTCGACAGCATAGGTGCTAGTGGAGTGACATTCGCAATCACGCTCGTCAGTACCCCGTTGATGACCAGAATTTTTCCCGCTGAAGCCTATGGTGTCAACGGCATCATGATGACGGCGGCAACACTTGTCTCGAGCGTTGGCATGCTGGGTTTGCCAGTTGCGCTTACTCGAGAACGAAGCGGTCCGGAGCATGTACGCCTCATAAACGCTTCGGCACAGCTCGCGCTCATCTTGGCTCTAATATGTGGGCTCGGCGTATTCATTGCTCTTCTGGTTCCCGGTAGTTTACCTGTCGCTATAAGTCCGGCTGTGGCGGTAATTTTTCCGATCCTAGTTCTGATAATGTCGGTGCAGCGGATTTCAGCTTCACAAGTTACCGCACGGGGTCTTTTCAGGGCAGGAGCAGTCGCTCGGATCGTAAACTCCTTAGTTGCGCGCGGCATGACAATATCAGTTGGATACTTATTTCAACCGGTGGCAGCCGTCATGTTGCTGTCCGATTCTGCCGGAAGGATGAGCCAGGTGTTCGTTACCGCTTGGCTGGGAAGCGTTGTGCATGACTGGAAGGCTTTGAAATGGTTGCCCGTCCCAAAAGCCCTCGCTCAGGTTCTTCGAGATTACAGAGCTTACGCCCTGCAATCGAACATAGCGGCATCATTGCCATTAATAACAACCCTCATCGTACAGTCCTCTATCGCCTGGCGGCTTGGTGTAGATATGAATGGTCAATTTGTCTTGGCGATGTCTATTCTGGTCTTACCGGTATCTCTGATTGCTTTGGCTTCATCACCGGTTCTTTTCAATCAATTGTCCCGTGCGGCGGACGAAACCCCACAGACCCTTCCGAAACTTGCCTTGCGCGCCTTCATTGGTTATCTGGCAGCAGGGTTTATTTGTATGGTGCCTGTTATTTTTTTTGGCCCTGCGCTTTTCGCGTTTGTTTTGGGTGATCAATGGCGGATCGCCGGATCAATCGCAGCAATATTGGCAATACCGCAGGTTTTTGCGTTTAGCCTGACTGGCCTTTTGGTTCTATTTCGTGTTACGCGCCAGCTGGGAATGTGGATGATATTCGAACTTATCGGAATCATTATTGTGGCTGGGGGATTATTTATATTACCTTCAGGCCAAGACTTGGACACAACAATTAGATACCTGTTGAAACTGATGCTCACATATCAAATTATTATGCATGCAGGTTGTTTCTGGGTCGCAATCCAATTTGGAAAGCAAAGATAGAAATCCCTCCATGCATATTTTACTAATTGCCCCCTCGGCACCTCCAAAAAATAGTCCTGAAGCTATGCAAGTGGGCCGTTTTCTTACGGCTTTGGATCCATCTGTACGCGTGACCCTAGTCACCACGCCTGTAGTTGATGGCTGGGCGCGAGGTGACGAAAGCCTTGCAGTCAACCGAAGCGGGATGAAAGTTATTCATGCACGACTGCCCCTCCACAACCTTACACAGCGCGTTCTAGGCAACCATCGGCTTTCCGCGTTACATGTGCCGGATACCGGGTTCTGGCTACCTTGGACGGAACGACAGATCCTTGCACAGATTGGCGAGCGCCCGGATATTATCTATTCTCGCTCGGCGCCCTTTTCAGCTGCACTACTTGCACGTCGTCTTAAGCAGAAATTGCAGATTCCTTGGCTCATGCATCTAAGCGATCCATGGGTTGGCAGCCCCTATCGTAAGCACGGTTCTCGCGCATCGAAGAAAGATCGTTCCTTTGAGGCAAATTGTTTTGCAGCAGCAGACGGCATCACGTTTACCACAGAGGGGCAGGCCGCGTACTATCGTCAACGTTACCCTGAACGGACGGCTTCAATTCATGTTTCGCCAAATATGATGCCAACAACGGATATCGATCCATTACCACCGAAGGGTGGGAACTGTCTCCGCCTTGTCTATACTGGTGCATTTTACGGTTCTCGTGAACCCTCAACCCTTCTTGAAGCTATTCACCTTCTCCATGAATACAGTCCTAAAACTGCAAAACAGATCGTGGTGGAATTTTATGGGAACATGCACCCTAATATTGCCGCAGACGTGGAAATGACACCAAGCTGCAGGTGGCACGGGGTGGTCTCGTTTGCTGAAGCCACCATCGCTCAGCGAGAAGCAGCTATTCTTGTCGCTATTGAACCAGCAGGTAAAAACCCCTTTTTGCAGCATATATTGTTATCAAAGACCGTCGACTACATGGCTAAAAGAAGACCGATTCTCGCGATCACTCCTGAAGGCAGTGAGACATCAAAGCTCTGCGCGGAGGGTTTCGGTTGGGCGGTGACACCCGGAGAGGTAAAGAGATTGGCAGCGCTCCTGGAGGGGCTTGCTCATAATTACTTGAGGGGTGTTTGGCAGAAGGATCTGCCTGATTTGGCGGCATCTCCCTATCAGGCGCAAACAGTTACAGAGAATATTTCAAAATTACTGACAACCCTAGTAGACTGCCACAATTGTAAGGAAGCAGAAGCTTGAAAGGTTTTTTGATTTTTGGAACGCGCTCGGAAGCCATCAAGACGGCGCCGATCTATAAAGAGGTTGTAACCAAGAGGGGATTGCAACGCAGTGCAGAAGTTACCTGGGTTATAAGATGAGCAAAGCTGATATCGTGCTGCTCGGCTATTACGGCCAAAAGAATTTTGGTGACGATGTGCTTATGGCTGTGGCGTACCAGATCTCACAACAGATCATGCCGGGCGCAAGTATCGCACTGCGTACAAGCACATCAGAGACATACCCCACGAAACTGCTAGGGGCGTCGATTTCGCACTTACCCTTCGGAACCAGGGACGAGCACAGCCTGATCATTCATGGTGGCGGTGGAACCTTCTTCGATTTTGGCAGGCATACCCTCGCGCACCGGCTGCGCAACAAAGCACTTTTCGCAGCCGGGACAACGGCCTTTTTATGGGGTGAGAGACGTTTACGGCTAGCGATGGGAAAGCCACGCCTCGCCGCGCAAAAACGTATTGGCCTCGGAATGGGTATCGGGACTTTTTCTGCTGGCTCACCCAAACTTCTTGAGGCGTTGCCAGTTCTGGAAGATTTCGACGCATTGTGGGTGCGCGACTTACAGAGCCGGTCCAACATTGAACGCCTGAGGATCAGTCCGCCGATCATAGAGGGCTCTGATCTTGCTTTTCTAACCGATGGGTGGTGCCCATCGTCCCTGAGGCTATCACAGCCACCATCGCGGCCCGCACGACCTCGTGTAGGGGTAATTTTGCGAGATTGGCCGACAGCAAGCGGAACGGCTTTTGGACAGCGGATAGCCCCAACCCTAGAGTATCTAGCAAGGCAATATGATCTGACGCTTATCTCTCTTGACCAGAATACCGATCAAGGGACGCTACAGGCCCTGCGCCATTTGCCGCAAGTTATCTGGCAACCGGACCGCGATAGTTTTGAGGATTTTGCGACCAAACTCGTACAGCAAGATGTGCTGCTGACGTCGCGGGCGCATGGCGCAATATGTGGCGCTTGCGTCGGCAGAGCGTCTGTAATCTTGGAAATTGAGCCAAAGCTGTCTACTGTTCACGCCATGCTGCCGCGTGCTTCACGATTGATTGCGCCCGATAGCAATGGCGCGGAAGTTGCCAAAACGATCGAAGAAGCTCTTTCTATCCCGCTGGATGCGATTGCTGCCGATGTTTATCATAACGGGGCCGCCTCAAAATCTGCATTGAATTCTGTTGTTATGCGAGCTGGGCTTTGAAAAGATTACGCATCCTCATGCTTATCCCTCAACTTGGCTATGGCGGCGCAGAGAGTGCGTTTCTAAGGCTCACGAAATTTCTTGCGCTTCATGCGGATGTAACCATCGCCCTGATGGCTCGTGATTATGGAGGGGGCAACTATTCAACCGAGGGAGGCCAAACTGATTTGCCGGTGGTTCTGTTAGATGATGGTCGCATTTCGAAGCCGTCAGTCGCAGCAAAGGCAATGCGTTGGTGGCGGATGCTCCGGCGCTTAAAAAGGCTAAAGCGGGAGCACGATGTTTCAATCAGCTTTCTGTCCGGGATGAACTTGCTAAACGCAATTGCTAGCCCCAGAATTAGAACGGTCGTATCGGAGCGCGGATCAAAGCTACACCACACCAATATCTCAAAAATATCGAAATTCTTATGGCTAAAGTTTCTCGACCCACTGACGTACCGTCTCGCTTCCAGCATCGTAGTGGTTTCAAAAGGGTACGCCACCGAAGTGGCGACAATTGCGGGTAAGAGTGCTCAGAGTAAAGTGATCGCAATTGAAGGTCCTGTCGACGCTAGAGCTCTTATGAAGGCCGCAGACGGCACCCCTGATCCTGACATTTCTCGCTTCTGTACGGGTTCAACAGCGGTATTTTGTGGACGCCTTGATCATGGGAAGGGCATAGATTTGCTTGCCCACACCTTTGCGGACATTCGAAAAAGCGTGCCCAAAGTTCGTTTCTTGATCATTGGTGACGGACCTCTGCTTGAAACCTTGAAAGAGCTCTTCCGCGATTCTGGATTAACTATAACGACGGTTGGGGACCCCTCAGCGGACATATTTATGGCCGGCTATCGCTCTTCCCCCTCCCGGCACTATAAGTTGGCACAGGTTTTCCTCTTTCCATCTCTACACGAAGGACTTGGAAATGCATTGATCGAAGCTGTAGCCTCCAGCATCCCTGTGTTAGCAGCTGATTGCCCTTGGGGTCCACGATCTATCTTGGCTGGGCCGACTGATATACTGCCGTTTCCTGAGCGTGTCACCACACCACTACAGTTAGAGCATGGTACATTGATGCCTCTCCCAACTGATTCTAAGTCTCTGGAGGCTTGGGCGGGTGAAATCATTAAGGCTTTACAAACTAAGGTAATACCTCGCAGTAGCGAAGCGACCCGACAGGCAATTTCTCGTTTTGATATCGAGACAGCAGGACCAGAATGGATGCAAGTTATTCGCAACGTTGCGGCAAGGGCAGGTCGAGATGTTGAATAGAAAAAAAGCCGTCGTTTATATTATTGATGGCTCACCAGCGATCACGGGTGCCTTCGTGTGCGCCCGCAACATTGCGCGGGCTATAAAGGAAGACGCTTCCGTAGTTTTGGTAATATCCAAGGATGCAAAAATTGAAGACCTGGAGATAGAAGACTTCGCCGCTGTAGAAAGGCTGCCAATTCGACACTTACGTAGAACATGGAAGGCAATGCTTCTTTATCTACCTAGTCTTATCATATCTTCTGTCATTTTAAGACAAAAGATGTTGAGGGACGGAGCTAAGATGTTACTCGTAAATGATTTTTATTTGTTACAAGGCCCAATGGTCCGTTGGCTTGGGTATCGTGGTATGATTATTACGTGGGTAAGAATTAATCCAAACGCGTTTGGATTCATCCCTCACATTTGGCTTTGGTGTGTCCAAAAAACTTCAAATAAAATTGTAAGTGTTTCACGTTATATCGAAAGCCTGTTACCGTATGGGCTATCGACGGACCTATTATATGATGGTGTAGACCCTAAGTTTGAAGCCGATGTTCCTCGACGCGATCAAAAATCTCGAACGTTCGTATTCCTTGGAAATTATATCCCTGGCAAAGGGCAAGATATAGCGATTGAGGCTTTCTCTTACGTAGCGAGCCATTGCCCAGATGCGCGTCTTGAATTTTACGGTGGTGATATGGGCCTTGCTAAAAACCGTGCGTTTCTGAGCTCTTTGAAAGAGCGCGCGCATTCTTTGGGCATCTCGGCGAAGGTACATTTCGGCAAATTCGCAGATAAACCTTCATCTATTTTTGTAGGTAAGTTTGCGGCGCTCAACTTGTCTAGATCCGAGTCCTTCTCGATGACAGTTCTTGAGGCATCAGCATCTGGATTGCCCGTCATCGCCACACGATCCGGTGGGCCGGAAGAGATCATCGAAAACGAGCAAACTGGCCTCCTTATTCCAATGGATGATGCGCAGGCCTGTGCAGAGGCGATGCTTCGTCTTTGCAAAGAACCCGAATGGGCGCTCAAAATGGGTCTGGCTGGGCGAGAGCGAGTTTTGAGTCAGTTTTCCCAACCCTCATTTAAGCGTCATCTGCTGGAGCTATTAGAAATTTAGCAATATGGTCAGGGCAGATTTTTTGATGGCTTGAACAGCCTTAGAAAACCATCCTTCATAAAGACGAAGCTACCGCAATTTTCCAAGAATGGTCAGCTAATATTCTGCTTGTAAACTTATTGCACTGTAAGCGTAGGGATCGGACCGCGTTTACCCTCACCGCTCGATCTCATGCCCTCGGTCGCGATGGGTGTCCCGCTCGATCTCCTGCTGGCGCTCCAGCTCTTTCACCCGTTC
>TARA_R110002049_G_scaffold2457_3_pt1 | contig 10291 bp, 8 predicted proteins | sample TARA_R110002049 | Tara Oceans TARA_R110002049 (sample SAMEA4396941) | marine metagenome | biome: Polar Biome; feature: [SRF] surface water layer (ENVO:00010504); material: water (ENVO:00002006), including particulate matter (ENVO:01000060) such as... | depth 5 m
CTTAATAGTAAAATATTCTTCAGAAAAAGTATCTTTTACAGTAGCACCAACAACTCTTTTATCTTCATAAATAAATTCTGTTGCTTCGGTATAATTTAAAATCTTTGCATCGTAATCTAACGCAGTTTTTAAAACTTCTAACGTTAAACGTGCATCATCTGTTCTATATTCTGCATAATAACCAGCGCCATTTAAAATGCTTTCTGGCAATAAAGGTTCTTTGTCTAAAGCTTCTTCTTTATCTAGCATTTTTCTTTTATCTTCACCTTCTACAGAAGCCAAAATATCATACACTTTTAGTCCAATAGAAGTTAACCAAGAACCATAAGTACCACCATCTATTAAAGGTAAAATCATTTTTTCTGGAATTACCAAGTGTGGTGCTAAACTGTGTACAATTGCACGTTCTGTACCCACTTCTTTTACCAACCAGAAATCGAATTGTTTTAAATAACGTAAACCACCATGAATTAGTTTGGTAGATTTACTAGAAGTACCAGAAGCAAAATCGTTTTTTTCTATTAAAGCTACTTTCATACCTCTAGAAGCAGCATCTAAAGCAATACCTGCTCCAGTAATACCACCACCAATAATTAAAACGTCAAATTCTGTTTCTTGTAATTCTTTGGTAATATTTTTTCTATTGAAGTAAGAAAAGTTGCTCATAATTAAAATTGAATTTCTAGATGAATACTTGTTATTAATATCTTTTAGCAAAGTACAAAAAAGCAAAACATATGATTTATGTTTTTAGGTTTTTTTTAATAGTCTTTTTAGGTCCTTTTATTTATATTTATAAAAAAAAGAAAATGGCAATATCAGATTTATATTCTAGCGGACAACACAAACAAGAAATTGGTCATTTTGCTAACATTGTAAAAATTGCAAGAGTAGATGGCAAAATTACAGATGAAGAAAAAGAATTGTTAATAAGAGCTGGAAAAAACTTAAATATAACTTTAGAAGAATTTTCTTTAATCTTAAACAATCCAGAAAAATACCCAATAAACCCGCCAATTAATTATAACGAAAGAATAGAGCGTTTATTCCGTTTAACAAAAATGATTTTGGTAGATGGTGAAGCTAAATTAACAGAAGTAGAATTAATGCGAAAAATAGCTGTTGGTTTACATTTTTCTATAGAAAATGCAGAAAAAATTTGCGACGAAGCTATACATTTAGTTGCCAATAATAACAATTTAAACGATTTTATTACGGCAATTAAAAGAGTAAATAAAGATTAAGATTGTTTTTTTAGTCTAAAATATTAGTTGGTAATCCATCTATACTTGTTTGGTTTTTGTCTTCCCAATATTGTTCAATTCCTTCTTTACCTTGCTCTGTTGCCCAGTCATTTAATTCGTTTCTTTCTCCTTTATACTCCATAAAAGGGATAGACATTCCGCAAGAAGTTTGTGCAGATTCTAAAGTAATATCAAATATCTGACGCGTTCCTGGTGTTTCTGGAAAAAGTGTAATTAAATCATTCCAAGAAGCATCTCCTTCTTTAATTTCTTTTCCTTTACCATATAATCTAAGAATGTTTGGTGCACCATCAAAAGCACAAAACATAATGGTAATTCTATCATTTTCTAACAAATGTGCTGCAGTTTCGTTTCCACTTCCTGTAACATTTAACCACAAAACACGGTTTTCATTTATAACTCTAAAAGAATCCATTCCTTTTGGCGATAAATTTATTCGTCCAGAATTTGGTGCAGTTGCAACAAAAAATATTTTTTGTGCTTCAATAAATTTTTGAAGTCTTGTTGTAAGTTTTGTGTAAAATTTAGACATTTTAAGAATCTTTATAAAAGACTAAATTACAAATAACCATTGAAAAATTATGGTTTTAATTACTACCTTTAACCAAATTAAAATTTCTTTTTATGGAATATGGATTTCTTTCAGTAATACCACCAATTGTTGCCATTATTTTAGCTTTAAAAACAAAGCAAGTATATATTGCTTTGTTATTTGGTATTTGGTTTTCTTGGTTGATTATAGAAGGCTGGAATCCTTTGGCAGGAACTTTAGCAATGATTGAAGGAATGGTAAACGTTTTTCAATCTGAAGGAAATACAAGAACCATAATGTTTAGTGCGTTGGTTGGTGCTTTGTTAATTTTTATTCAGTTTTCTAGAGGTGTAGAAGGGTTTATCAATATAATTAATAAAAAATTGGTAAAATATGAAAATAAAAAAACGGGTTATAGTAGAATAATGGTACAAGTTTTAGCTACAGTTACAGGTTTATTACTGTTTGTAGAAACCAGTATAAGTTCTTTAACTGTAGGAACTTTATACAGACCAATTTTTGATAAATTAGGAATTCCGAGAGAAAAATTAGCATATATAGCAGATTCTAGTTCTGCACCTTCATCTATATTAATACCTTTTAATGCTTGGGGCGCTTTTATAATGGGACTTTTATTAACACAAGGTATAGAAAAGCCTTTCTCTGTTATGATTGCTTCTATTAAGTATAATTTTTATCCACTTTTAGCTATTCTAATTGTTTTCATTATCATTTTTACAAAGAAAGATTTTGGACCGATGAAAAAGGCTGAAAAAAGAACTAAAGAAACAGGCGAGTTAATGAACGAAGGTTCTACACCAATGGTTTCAGATGAAATAACTTCTTTTCCGCCAAAAGAAGGAATTCCTGCAAGAGCTTACAATATGATTGTGCCGCTTTTAACTATGGTTTTAATGATGCCAATTAACTTAATTTATACTGGCTGGAATGAGGTTAAGGAATATACATCAACTTTAGATCACATGAAACAAGCAATTGGTGCAGGTTCTGGTTCTTCATCTGTTTTATACGCTGTAATTACCGCACTTTTAGTTGCAATTGTAATGTACATGATTCAAGGATTTTTAAAACCAAAAGAAGCTGTTAATTTAACCTTAAAAGGAATTAGTGAGTTAATGCCATTAGCATTGTTAATGTTGTTAGCATTTGCTATTGGAGATGCTTGTAAAGAGTTAGAAACTGGTATTTATGTTGCTAATGTTACCAAAGATTGGTTATCGCCAGAATTGTTACCTGCAATTGTTTTTATTATTAGTTCTTTTATTGCATTTTCTACCGGAACTTCTTGGGGAACTTTTGCAATTATGTTAGCAATTTCTGTTCCTATGGCAAACATTCATGGTTCTGATATTACTATTATTGTTGCTGCAACTTTAGGTGGAGGAATTTTTGGAGACCATTGTTCGCCAATTTCCGATACTTCTATTATTTCTTCTATGGCATCTGCAAGTGACCATATAGACCACGTAAAAACACAATTACCTTACGCTTTAGTTGGTGGCGCAATTACTGTAATTATGTATTTGGTTATTGGATTTCTTGGATAATTAATTGAGTAACTAAACTTATTCAGCTAAAATACCACGTTTTTTAATTTCATCAATCATACGTAAAGCACCTTCTTTAACTGTGTTTTCTTTAAAGAAAAATGTTTTTTCGTGTAATGTGTTTCCTTCAAAAAAAGAAACCTGAAAACGATTATTTAACTTGAATAATTCTGGTTGAATAAATTCAATCTTAGCAAAAGAATTTGCGGGAAGTTTGTCTAATTTTTTACGTAATAAAGAAGTTGTTTTTGTATCAGAAAAGCCTTGAGAAACAATTACCATCATTTCTAAATCTACTTTTTTATTATTTATGATATAAACATTCCAATCATCTGTCTTATACAAATCATTGTATTCATAAACAACAGCCATTTCTACGTCTGTAACTTCTGGTATTTGAATGTCTTTTTTCATAATGCAAAAATAGAAAAGAAAATGAACTTTTTAGGTACGTTTTTATATGTTAAAACGCAGTTAACCATTTTTTGAATAATTAACTGCGTTTAGAAATGGTATTCTTTTACTTTAAACCACCACCAAGGGCTTCATATAAGTTAACTACAGATTGTAATTGCTGTAATCTACTATTAATAACTTTAATTTCTGAACCTAAAGCACTTTGTCTAGCTGTTAATAAGTCTAGGTAAGTTGCATATCCATTTTTTAATAATTCTTCTGAGTTTTCTTCTGCTTTACGCAAAGCCTCTACTTCATTTTGTAAGAATTCATATTTTTTGTTTTCAGAATTATAAGAATACAAAGCGTTAGAAACTTCATTACCTGCAATTAATAAAGTCTTCTTAAAGTTTAAAAGTGCTTGCTCTTGTTGTGCAACAGCAACTTCTTTTTGGGTTTTTAACTTTCGCTTGTTAAAAATAGGTTGTGTTAAACCTCCAACAATATTAGCAAATAATGAGTTTGCGTTAAATAATTTATCTAAATCTAAACTCTGTAAACCTCCTGAAGCGGTTAGTGTTAAAGAAGGGTATAAGCTACTTCTAGCAACATTTGTTAATTCGAAAGCGCTAATTAATTTATATTCAGCAGCAATAACATCTGGTCTATTACTTAATAATTGAGAAGCAAAACCTAATTTCATTTCAGAATTTATAGTTTGATTTTCTAAACTATTTCTTTTAATTTGTTGAGGTGTTTTACCTAATAAAATACTTAATGTATTTTCTGCTTTAAAAAGGGCAACTTCTAAATCTACTTCTAATGCTAAAGCATTATTGTACTGTGCAATATTTTGATCTACTGCTACCTGATTAGTTAAACCTGCGTCTTTTAAAGCTTTAATAGTTTCTACTCCTTTTTTTCTTGTGTTAATAGAAGTTTTGGTAATTTCTAACTGGGCATCTAAGGCCAGAATACTGTAATATGTACTTGCAATGCTAGAAATCAATTGAGTTTTTACAGCCTGATGACCAGCAACACTTTGTAAAAAAGTAGCTTGTGTAGCACGTTTATTACTTCGTATTTTTCCCCAAATATCAGCTTCCCAAGAAAGAGAAGCAGTAATATCCCATTGGTCTGTAGATGTATTTGTTAAAAATGCACCAAACTGACTGTTTTTAGATAATTCTTGATGTGTAAGGTTAGGACCAACACTTAAGCTAGGTAAATAACCTGCTTTACCTTGTTTTGCATAGGCTTCTGCAGCAACTATTTGTTGAATTGCAATTCGAATATCCATATTGTTTTGCAACCCTTCTTCTATGTACTGTTGTAAATATGTATCAGTAAATAGTTTTTTCCAAGATATATCTGCCATAGATATACTATCTGATGGCAAATTATCTGTTCTGTACAAGTTTTCAGTTTCTGTAACTTCTGGTCTTCTATACTCCTTAGCAACAAAACAACTTTGTAATGTAAAAACCATTATGGTTAAAACTACTCCTTTTTGTATGCTTTTATTTTTTATAATTGATATCATTTTATTCATCTTCTTTTTGTTGAGAAATAACAGCTGGTTTACTTGAAGCTTTTTCCTGTAACCATTGAAATAATATAAATAGAATTGGAATTACAAATACTCCTAAAATGGTTCCTATAAGTAAACCTCCAACGGCACCTGTACCAATAGATCTATTTCCTTCAGAACCAACACCTTTTGCTAGTACTAATGGCATTAAACCAAGAATAAAGGCAAATGAGGTCATTAAAATAGGACGTAAACGAGATTTTGCTCCATCTATAGCTGCTTCTACAATACTTTCACCTTTTCTTCTTTTTTGAAGTGCTATTTCTACAATAAGTATGGCGTTTTTGGCGAGTAGACCAATAAGCATAATTAAAGAAATTTGGAAATAAATGTTGTTTTCTAGCCCTAAGAATTTGGTACTAATATAAGCCCCAAACACCCCAAATGGTAAAGATAAAATTACAGCAAATGGTAATAAGTAACTTTCATATTGTGCACTTAATAAGAAGTAAATAAATAGAATACTTAAACCAAAAATGAATAAAGTTTGATTACCTGCACTTACTTCCTCTCGCGTTAAACCAGAATAAGCAATTGTATAATTATTAGGTAATTTTGCAACCTCTTCTTCAATAACTCTAATTGCATCTCCTGTACTAAAACCTTCATTTGTTGCACCTGTTATAGATGTAGAATTAAATAAGTTAAAACGAGTTACTGATTGTGGCCCATATACACGTTCTAATTTTACAAACTGTGTAATTGGCGTCATCTCACCAGAATCTGTACGTACATACATGCTATTTAAATCATCTACGTCTGCTCTGTCGTCTGGTAAAGCTTGAATGTATACTCTAAATTGTTTTCCAAATCGAGAAAAATCTGAAGCATAAATTCCACCAATATACCCTTGTAATGTTGAGAATATACTGTTAATAGGCACTCCTTTTTCTTTTGCTAATGGTACATTAACTTCCATTTCATATTGCGGATAGTTTGTACTAAAAGATGATTGTGCATATTTTACTTCTGGATGTGCCATTAAAGCCATCGCAAAATCTTTGTTTGCTTTATCTAAGTCTTTAAATTCGCCACCAAACTTATCTAGTAAGTTAACTTCAAAACCGGCAGAGTTTCCAAAACCACGAATACTTGGTGGTGAAAAGAAAATAATATTAGCTTCTTTTATACCTGCTGAAACACCAAATAATTTACCAGTAATGGATTGTACAGAGGTTGCAACATCTTCACGATCTGCCCAATCTGCTAGTTTTATAATACCAAAAGCATAATTACTTCCAGCACCATTAATTAAACTTCTACCTTTAATAAAGTTTACAGCAACAATACCTTCAATATCTTTTATTTTACCATATAAATCTCTTGAAACAGCATCTGTTCTGTCTAAAGATGACCCTTCTGGTAATGCAATATTTGCAAAAATAATTCCTCTATCTTCATTAGGCACAAAACCAGTAGGTGTTGTATTAGACGCCCAGTAAATTCCTGCAACAGCTAAAATTAATAATAAAGGAGACATCCATTTTACTTTGTATAAAAAGTGTAGCGATTTTCCGTATTTATCTATAGTTGCATTAAAGCCACGATTAAAAAGCTTATAAAATCGTTTTAAAGGACTCTTACCTTTCAACTCTTCATCATCTTTATGAGGTTTCAGTAATAACGCACACAAAGCAGGGCTTAACGTTAATGCATTTACCGCCGAAATAAGAATAGCAATAATCAAAGTCACACCAAATTGTTCGTAAAATACACCTGTAGGTCCCGTTACAAACGTTACCGGAATAAATACTGCTGCCATTACCAAAGTAATAGAAATAATAGCTCCAGAAATTTCGTTCATTGCTGTTAGCGTTGCCTTTTTAGGGTTCTTTTCTCCTTCATCTAATTTGGCATGAACTGCTTCTACAACAACAATGGCATCATCTACCACAATACCAATAGCTAGAACCAATGCAAATAGCGTTAATAAGTTAATTGAGTATCCAAAAACATTCAAGAAAAAGAATGTACCAATAATAGATACTGGAACTGCAATTGCAGGAATTAATGTAGATCTAAAATCTTGTAAGAAGATAAATACTACTAAGAATACTAATAAGAATGCTTCTAATAATGTACTAATTACTTTTTCTATAGAAGCATTTAAGAACAAACTTGTATCATAAGGCACAAAAACATCTAAACCTTCTGGTAAATCTTTTTTAACAGATGCTAAAGTAACTTTAATGTTTTCAATAATTTCTCTTGCATTAGATCCTTTTGTTTGAAAAATACCCATAAAAACTGCAGGATTTCCCATACTTATTGCATTAGCTGCATATGATTGCGCATCTAATTCAATTTTAGCAACATCATCTAAACGAAGAAACTCTCCATTTCCTAATGCTTTAATTACAATATCTCCATATTGTTGTTCATTTTTAAAACGGCCACTATATGTTAATGTGTAAGAAAATGCTTCACCATTATTCTGACCTAAAGAACCTGCTGCCGCTTCTAAATTTTGTTCTGCTAATGCTGCTGTAATATCTGAAGGAATTAAACCATAGGTTGCTAATTTTTCTGGTTTTAACCAAATACGCATTGCATAATCTTGCTGAGAGAATAAACTAACATCTCCAACACCACTAATACGTTGCATTGCAGGTACTACGTTTATTTTTAGGTAATTCTGAATAAATGTAGCATCGTAATTATCATTTTCAGAATACATAGAAATAAACATTAAAGCACTTGTTTCTTGCTTTTGTGTTATTACTCCTGTTTGTAATACTTCTTGAGGTAATAATGCACTTGCTCTTGCTACACGGTTTTGTACGTTAACTGCAGCAATATCTGCATCTACTTCTTGATTAAAGTAAACAGTAATTTCTGCTGTACCTGTGTTAGATGCTGTAGAGGTAATATAACTCATACCTTCTACACCGTTAATTTGTTCTTCTATAGGAATAATTACACTTTCTAAAACAGTTTCTGCATTGGCCCCAGCATAAGACGCCGTTACCTTAATTGTTGGCGGTGCAATATCTGGGTATTCTTCTATTGGTAGACTTGATATACTTATAAAACCAAGTACAACTATAATAATAGAAATTACTGTTGAAAGAACGGGTCTTTCAATAAATGTTTTTAACATAACTAAATAAGTTTATGATTTTTAATTTTTAAATAAAGCTTTTATAGGTTTAATAGCTTCTTCAAAAGAAGTGTCTTTGGGTGTAATTTCCATTCCTCCTCTTAATTTTCCTATTCCAGATAATATTAATTTATCTCCTGCTTTAAGTCCAGATTCTACAACATATAAATTACCTACATTACCTTGTACTTTTATAATAGTAGGTTTTACTTTATTCTCTTTATCAATGGTAAAAACCATAATATCTTTTTGTTGTTCGAATGTTGATGATTGTGGTACTACAATAGCATCTTTATATTCTATAGGAAGTCTAATTTTACCACTATTTCCATTGGTTAAAATCTCATTAGGATTATTAAAGGCTGCTCTAATTTTTATAGTTCCTGTATTTTGATTGATTTGACCAGTACTTGTTTGAATGCGTCCTTTTTCTGAATAAATTTTTCCATTAGCTAATACTAAGCTTAAATCTGGAGAGTTTTTAATTCTTTCTGCTTTGTTCTGTCCTTCATATCTTTGTAAGTGATCTATGTATTGTGCTTCGTTAAAACTAAAAAAAGCATAAACTTCGCTAATATCACTTACTTTTGTTAAAGGTTTTGCATCGTTAGGGCTAATTAAAGCGCCTTCTCTAAAATTAATGGCACCTACATAACCATCTACAGGACTCTTTATTGTTGCATAACCAATTGTAGCAGAAACACTACTATAATTAGCTTTAGCTTGTGCTAAATTAGCTTTAGCTGTTTCTAATTGTACAGCACTAATAATATTTTTTTCTACAAGAGGAATCAACTTATCAACTTCTACTTGTGCTACGTTAATACGTGCTTTTGCTGCACCAGCATCTTGACTTAAAGATTGCGTTTCTAGTTTAAACAATACTTGTCCTTTACGTACTTTTTGTCCTTCGTCTACTAATACTTTTTGAATGTATCCTGATGCTTTAGCTCTAACATCACTATTTACAACACCTTCTATATTTGCTGGGTATTCTTGGTAACCAGTTACTGTTTTTGTTTGCATTATTACTGTTGGAAAAGAAGGTGCAGGACCTTTTGCTACAGTTGTTTTTTGTGTTTCATTGTTTCCACAACTAACAAGAAAAAATATACTTAATGCTATTGATGTGAATAATTTATTGTTGTTCATTTTTAATCTTAATTTAAATATCGAATTGATTGTCTGTTAATTTTAGTCTTAATTCTTCTATAGAAGCAGAGGCGCTATCTATAAATTTTATGTAATCGTTATGAAAGTTTAAGTCAAATTTTTCTTCTTCTTTTTCTATCTTTTCATCATTAATAATTTGCTTGTAATTTTTTATTTCTAAATGAAGTTCTTTAACTTCTTTCCATTCTTCTATCATGTTTTCTATATGGTTAATTACCATATCTCTATTAATGATAAAATATTTTTTTCGGTCTCCTGTTTTTGTGAAATAAACAATTTTATTTAAATCTTGTAAATGATTTAAATGAGTAGATATAGTGCTTTTACTAGCACACAGAATACTAACCATGTCTTCAAAAGTGCTTCCTTTTTTACCGGTAAGTATAATGTAAGCTAAGATACGTGCAGCTACAGGAGCCAATTGTTCTCTTTTCTCCATGTGTACTCCTAGTTTTTCAACTAGCGTCATTTTTTCTTGGCAGATTTCGTCTTTCATTTTAATAAAAATTCAGTTTATAAAAACAAATTATACTCTTTTGTGTATAATATTTTGCAAATGTATATTTTTAGTTCGGAACAAACCGAACTAATCGAAGTTAATTTGTTGTTAAATGAAAAAGCCGATAGAAGTATCGGCTTTAGATTGTGTAAGTAAAGTGTATTTTA
>TARA_R110002049_G_scaffold95447_6_pt1 | contig 10275 bp, 10 predicted proteins | sample TARA_R110002049 | Tara Oceans TARA_R110002049 (sample SAMEA4396941) | marine metagenome | biome: Polar Biome; feature: [SRF] surface water layer (ENVO:00010504); material: water (ENVO:00002006), including particulate matter (ENVO:01000060) such as... | depth 5 m
GTACTACCTTTCCTTCGATCATGTTTTCCATTCCGTGGCCTTTGGCTTTGGACCGGACGTAGATAAAGGGCAGATCAAGATCATTTGCCAGCAAAGCTCCCTGAGGAATCCCGGCAGTAGCTACTCCAGCAATTGCTTCCACGTTTGGGAAATAATGCTGAATGCTTCTCACCAACTGCTCTTTGATCATCGTCCTTACCTTTGGGAAAGATAGGGAAAGTCTGTTGTCACAGTAAATAGGTGATTTCCATCCAGAAGCCCAAGTGAAAGGCTTTTCGGGTTGTAATCTGATTGCTTGAATTTCCAGTAATTTGTCGGCTACTTCAGCAGCCACGTTCGCGTCTAAAATTTCCATGGCTTAAAAATAAGCGATAAACTTCGGCTAAGGTTGTAGCAAGTGAAAAAAATATGCACTTTTGATTAATTCCCACCATGCCAAACCCTTGATTCGCCCATGAGAATCTTCGTGAATGACAAGCCATTTGATCTGATAAGCTACGAGGAGCTGAATCCTGCGAAGTCTTACGACACTGTTTATCACCAACAAGAGGACTTACCAGCCCATTTGCCATGGAATGATGATATTCTATTTCATGAACCTTCACATGATCTGATCATCCGCTTGCTCTATACCCTCAGGACTCGAAAACTGAAGGATCTGGATTCGATCACTTTGGTGACTAAGGATAAAGCTGCTTTGAAAAAGTTTGTGAAAAGCCGATTTTCTATCATCAAAGCTGCTGGCGGAGTGGTTTCCAAAAAAGATAAAATGCTACTTATTTTCCGTCTTGGAAAGTGGGATTTCCCGAAAGGAAAGTTTGAAAAAGGAGAGACACCTAAGCAATGTGCTGTACGTGAAGTGGAGGAGGAGTGTGCTGTAAAGGTGAAAGCAGGTAAAAAGATCTGCAATACTTGGCATACTTATACCCAAGACAGAAAGAGTATCCTGAAGAAAACGTACTGGTTTGAAATGGACTGTTTAAATGATTCCCAAATGACTCCGCAAAAGGAGGAGGGAATAGACGATATCAGATGGTTCTATGAAGGCGATGCAAAAATTGCCTTGATCAATTCTTATCCATCAATGCGCTTTCTCTTCAAGCAATACATCAAGACGCACTTAAAGCCTCAAATATTGTAGGGAAGAAATTCTGACACATCACCACCAAAGCGATGGACTTCACGGATGATCGTGGAGCTGATCGCAGCATACCTAGGTGAGGTAATTAAGAAAACTGTTTCCAGCTCTTCGTTCAAGTAACGATTCATTTGGCTGATTGTATTCTCGTATTCGAAATCAGTAGTATTTCTCAGTCCTCTGATCAGAAACTGGGCATTATGCTTTTTGGCTAGGGTAGAGGTCAGTTCGTTGTAGAGAATGACCTTGACGCCAGGGATATGTTCATATACACTTTCCACTTTTGCCACCATATCATCGATCTCAAAGTATCTAGATTTCTTGGTCGAATTGTATCCAATCCCTATAATCACCTCATCAAACAAGTCCAAACTTCTCATCACAATATCGTGGTGACCTAGTGTATATGGATCGAAGGAACCTGGGAAAATGGCGATTTTTTTCATGGATTGTTTTATTGGTTCAGTGGCCACATGGAACCTTCGATGAGCGGTCTGATCATTGCCTAATAGGTCGAATGATTAGTTTGCTCATATCAGTTTCATGGATTAATCAAATTGCCAATTGGTCTCAAATAGATTCACTGATTTCAAATGCTTGAATCCGTGGGTGAAATTCTGATTGGCATGTGGAGTTAACAGACGGAAGTTGTGGAAGTATTTCTTTCCCCAGTCTTCAGTGATTTCACTTTCACTTGTTGCACCGAAGAGACTAATCCGCACATGATTTCGATCAAATTTCAATTGCTCGATAAGGATCAATGCATATTTCAAAATGTCTTCCTTGGACTCAATGGTGAAGATATTGAACGCAGCAAGTTCTTGGTTAGAAAATGCAGCTGCATAGATTTGATTTTCAAATATGCTGACCAAAATCTCTTGCCCGATCAGGTTAAATCTTTCTTTGAATAGATAAGAAAGAAACGATACAGATCCGTGGTGAAATGTAAGGTCAGAAAACCGAGCTTCCAGCGTCTTCTTTAGCTTGCCTGAGATGCAAGAGAGCACCTGAAGGTTGTTGCTGTCCAGAGGAGTGTTGAAATAGCTTGTGTTTGCTTGCTGAGCTGCGGCAAAAGACAAGTAAGTAGCTTCTTTGCCAGGCTGAAATAAAACGCCGGGGACAAGGCTAAATTCAGGTTGATGCAGATAAATCTTCGCGGGTAAGTCCGCTCTCAAGAGATGATCTGAAATCACCAACTGTTCTAGAGAAGTCCAGCTGAAGTTTATGTATTCGTGAATACCAATATTCGACTGGTTCTTATCCTTCGCAAAAATGAATAGGGAATCAGGATATAAAAAAAGTGATAGGCTTGCTGCGTCTTCCACATCAAACCTATCACTTTTAAATACTTTAAGGTTGCTTTCCAAAATAGGAGGTATTATTTCCAGTTACCCTCAGTAGAGGCATCTGTTCTTGAACCTACTTTCAAGGCTTTTTCGTTGTTGTTCAATCTTCTGTTAGGATTCACTGGAGCAGGATCTCTAATCTCGAAAACAGAGATTTCGTAAGAGTTTCTTTCCACTTTGTCTGCGAAGAATTCAAACTGCTTTCCACCAGAACCAGGAACTACTGCAAGAGATTCTAGATTGAAATTAGGATATTTTCTTTCGTTGAATAGAGAATCGATTACTGGTACAGAACCAAGCGTATCGAATGCTACTGTGGTTTCTTCTTTACCGTATTCTAGAAGTGTAGTAGTTTCAGTTCTTTGAACAAGCCAGATTTGACCAGATTGGATAAATGCTTTCAATTCATTCCAGTTCGCGGCATATCTTCCGTTTGACGCTTGGAATGCCAACTCAGCATCTCTAAGCATTTGCAATTTTTCGATAATTGCTGCTTCGATAAGAGCGACTCTTTTTTCGTCTTCGACTACATCGTCAACACCTTTCCAGAGAAGGTAGCCGAGACCAAGTGCAACTACTAAGAAGACCAAGGATAGTACTTTTGATAAATTCATTTGCTAAAATTTTAAGAATCTGGGTAAGGTTGAAGGTTTTAAATCGTGCTATTTTAGAGAATTATTTTCAAAATTAAAATATCCCCGCAACAATACTAAGTCCTCAAGGGATTTAATTCCCCAAAAGATTTGATGAAGGGCTTCATTAGGCAATGATCGGATTTCATTTATGCTCATCCAACTGATTTCTTCGATAATTTGAGAATCTGAATAGAGTTCTGGATCCGTACCTAGTGTTAAATTCCCTCCAATTTTTTCCACACTAAAGAAATGTTCCATCGCATGAAGTGGTGCCGCAAGGTATTCGTGGACGAAAAGATAGTCTTTTACTTCTATATCTAGGCCTGTTTCCTCAGAAAACTCTCGTTTTAAATTTTCAGATGCATTGTGGCCAAAATGCATTCCACCACCGGGAACAGACCACATGAACTTGCCATTTCCCATTAAATGTTTGATCATCAGGATTTTTCCGTCTTCTATCAGAATGCCATTCACACGTGACCTGAGATGATTTCCGAACTTTGCTTCGATTTCCTTGCTGATTTTATCTTTTGGCATTTACATTCGTCTGTATGAGTAAAGATAATGAGTCATTGCTGAGGCCATCAGCATTGCTAAGTAAATATTTTCCATTTGAACCCACATCGGGACAAGCTGCTTTTTTCTCCAAGATGGATTACTTCCTACTCATGGAGCCGGAGAATAAGCCAACGTTTGTCCTGCGAGGGTATGCTGGTACAGGAAAGACCTCTGTGATCTCAGCTTTGGTGCAAGCGCTACCCAAATTATCCATGCGCTCGCTTTTGCTTGCTCCCACTGGTCGTGCTGCCAAAGTAATGAGCAATTACTCTGGACGAGCAGCTTATACCATTCATAAGATTATCTACAAGCCCAAGGCAGAAGATGGGAGCTTAGGAGGGGGATTTATCCTTCAAAAGAATTATTACAAGGATACCGTTTTTATCATAGATGAATCATCTATGCTCGCAGATGATGGCGGCATGTCGGGCAACTTGCTTGGGGACTTGATCAGCTTTGTTTTCCATGGACAGAATAATCGACTCATCTTAGTAGGGGATACTGCCCAACTTCCACCAGTGGGTTCTGAGTTTAGTCCTGCACTTGAGGCCGATTACTTGCTGCGACATTATCGATTGGATGCAGATTACATCGAATTGACAGAAGTGATGCGGCAACGACTCGAATCTGGGATTCTTTATAATGCCACCAATCTAAGGCATCAGTTGCTGCAGGAGAAGCAAGTGATACAGATCAGTACCAATCAGTTTAAAGACACCTTCAAAATGACCGGAGAGCGGCTGGAGGATGGGTTGCGGTATGCGTATGATAAGTTTGATACGGAGAACACGACAATCATCACCCGGTCCAATAAGGCGGCTGTACAGTACAATCTATATATCAGGCGAACGATCCATTTTTTCGAGGATGAAATCAGCTCTGGGGATTTGCTGATGATCGTGAAGAACAACTACACCTATATGGCGGAGTCCGAAAAGGTGAATTTCCTAGCAAACGGAGATATGGCTGAGGTGATGAAAATTCGAAATTTCGAAGAGTTCTATGGGTTGCGCTTTGCTACATTGGAACTTAGGCTACTGGATTACCCAGAAGAGCCACATTTTGAGGCAAAAGTGATTTTGGATACTCTTTATTCCCCTAGTCCTTCGCTGACGCGTGATCAATACAGAAGCTTGTACCAGCAGGTTTCGGAAGATTATGCAGATGTGGCCAGTAAGGTGGAGCGCAAGGAATTGATCAAGAAAGATCCTTTTCTCAATGCGCTGCAAATCAAGTTTGCTTATGCTTTAACCTGTCATAAAGCGCAAGGGGGGCAATGGAAAGCGGTCTTTGTGGATCAAGGATACCTGCCCGAAAATCAAGTAGATAAGGATTTTACCAGATGGCTTTATACTGCGATTACCAGAGCTACAGAGGAACTTTACCTAGTGAATTTTGCGCCTGTATTCTTCGTGAAACCAAAGGAAATTGAGGATCCGGAGTTTTGAGGGAGTAGGAGGTGAGTCGTATATGTTGTGAGTTGTAAGTGGTAAAGTGTAAAAGGTAATCAGTGAGAGGTTGAAAGGATTAGTGTTAAGAAAAGCATAAATAGTAGTAAGTAAAAGTATGCTGGGTATGCTGAATATGGGGGCTCGAAAAATGATAACAGTATAACTGTGCCCTCTGTGTAAAACTCCGCGTGCTCTGTGGTTAACGTTAAAAAATCAGTACTTGAAAATCGCTTTTGGCAAGGTATTTTCAATATAGTCTGGGTCAAAGGCATCTAAAACCTTTGGATTCCGTTATTTTGAACTTGGCACAAAAAATTGAATATTTGAAAACCAAATAAGTATAGATATGAAATCGAGCTTGAGGGAGATTGTCACCCTAGGATATGAATTTTATCCATGCAAGATTCCTCACTATAGTTATTTGGATGACCACTAAAAAATAAATTAAAACCATATGAAAAAATTAGGATTCTTATTGACCGTCTTTGCTTTGGTATTTGCATTTAATGCCAATGCGCAGGAACAAAGTGGTGCAGCCATCACTTTTAAAGAAAAATCAATTGATTTCGGTGACATCACCCAAGGCGATAAAGTAGAGCATACATTTCAGTTGACAAACACAGGAACTACCCCGTTGATCATTTCGAATGTAGCCGCAACTTGTGGATGTACAGTTCCAAGCTGGCCGAAGGAGCCTATCGCTCCAGGTAAAACTTCAGAGATCAAAGTGTCTTTCAATTCAACTGGAAAAATGGGCAAGCAGAATTCTGTAGTGAGAATTTACTCCAATGCTTCAGAGCCTATCGAGAAAGTATCCTTGATTTCAAACGTTCTGCCGAAGACCAAGTAATCAGAAAGTAAAAATTATAAGTACAGCCTCTTGAGAAATCGAGAGGCTTTTTTTGTAGGGTTTTGTCTAGGCAGTTCAGGTTCCTAGGTTATATTCGAGCCGTTAGACGCTGTCTATAGTGTCCAGGTGCTCCAGAGGGAGGACTACAGATTTACCAGCCTTCTCCTTTTAAAAAATCTAATGATCTCCTAATGAAGTCTGTATCATTTCCTGGTCCATATTGTGGCATATGCCCAGTATTAGGCGAAATCCAAATACGAGCATTGGGAATGTTGTTGTAGATTTCCCACGCTTGGGTCACAGGGATAAAGTCATTGTCGCCATGAACTACCAGGGTGCGCGCCGTAATCCTTTGCAATTGCTCATTCGATAATGATGGATCACCATTCAATTTCCAAAAATTGTAAAATTGTCTTTTCAATAGTTCGCTCTTCTTTCTCCCGTGCAATGAATCGAGTTCTTCTTGATCAAAAAAATCTTCCCATATTTTGCTCTTAATCCAATCTCTAACCGGTTCAGAATAATGATGTTGGCCGGCAATTGGAATGATGGCTTCAAATTTTTCAGGGGCAATGGATGCAGCATACAAAATCGTGATAGCCCCAGAGCTATGTCCGATGGCTTTTGTTTTGTCGATAGTTAACTTGTCCATCAATTCCAACAGATCCATCGCTGCCTGCTGATGTTTAAAATCCTTCTGATCATCCGGATTAGTTGAGCGACCATGGCCTCGCATATCCCAAATAATAACTCTATAGTTTTTTGAATATTCTTCGATAAAGTTACTCCAGTTGTCCGCTGTGTTGAGAAACCCATGAAGAAGAAAAAGCGGTTCACCTTCTCCGTACTCTTCAAAATAAATTTGTGCTTTATTGATTTCTAAAAATCTACCATTTTTGTTAACTGGAAGTTGTCCAAACGCTGTGTTGGTAGAGATAAGGGAAAAGAAAAGCAGTATAAAGAAATTTCTCATGTTTCGATATTCTATAGTGCTAACGGGATTCAGCTTGGAGTTTATGGGCTTTCAGAGCTGCTCGTTACCAACCTACTCCTAGCTTATTCAATATACTGAATTTTCTATTTACACTGAACAGCCCGCTGTATCCAAGGTGATGTGTGTGCCTTGAATGTTGAATATAGATATGCCCTAAAAGATGGTCGTTCCAACGCATGAAATTGCGTTTTACTCGGCTGTGACGTTATACTTACTTTTTCATTTTCAGAAATCTGGCCGTGCTTTTACATATATCTCAAGGTAACTGAGCATCTTCTATTCCCAATTCATTTAACCTGATACTTTCAAATGTCATTTGCGCCTGACTTCCCTCATACAATATGCCTATGGTATTGTTGTCGATGCTTGTTAAGGATGAATAACCACCACTAAGACTTAGTTTATCCAATAGAGTCCAATACTCCTCAGGCCAAGTTTTACCTTCATCTAGGCTTATTTTAATTGTCATTTGCTCACGCTTGTATTTTGAGTTCGGATTCGAAAACAGTAATATACTTTTTTGATTTCCAGTGGCGGTGGTATAGGTGTGTTTGTAGATAGACGCCATGCATACTGGTTCAATCAGAGCATTATGATGCGTGGGATGTTCCACCCATTCTTCTCCTAAATCCTTGGTTACGAACACAGCACGTCCATTACTGTCAGATTTGTTTGAGGCATTTCGATTATCTCGCATGTTTTGCATAATGCTTCCATCATTTAATTGCACGACCATATTTTCAGTCGTATTGCTGTAGGATGGATTACTTGATTGCCATGTTTGACCACCATCTTTACTGAAGGTAATATTTGAAAAAGGTAGTTGATTCTTGTCTTTGCCTTGCGTAGGGAATACCAAAGTGCCATCATCTAGAGTTATCCCACTTCCGGGAGCTGGTGCAAATAGATACCATTCAGGTTGTTTCACCTGCTTGGTAATATTCACGGGTTCTCCCCATGTTTTGCCGTCATCAGTTGATTTTGTAAGGAGAATTTGAGAGGTTATGTTGATGTCTAATCCAGGTAAGGATCCATTATTCCTCCATTGATGGTTCCAATTCGTGGAATTCTCAGTTAGATTTTTAATCGGAATGCCTTTTTGTTCATCGATTACGCCATGCATCCAGCAGCCAATAATATAAATCGCATTACTATTTTTGTCCACTAATATACTCGCATCACTAACTCCATTGAACTTCTGTGGGAGATTGCCGAATTCCCCCATATCTAATGCTATGCGCATAGGTTCCCAAGTATTTCCCCCATCTATACTTCTGCTGACACCTATATCAATATTACCCTGCAGATCTCTGCCATTATCTCTTCTAATATCATAAATGGCAAGTAAACTGTTTTCATTGGTACTGGCTATGCCGGGAATTCGATATCTAACGACCCCATCATCTCCTCCATTCCTTAAGGCAACACCTACACGCTGTCTAATTCGATTGGTATCAGCAACAAATGAAAGCGATTGGGCTTCGATGAATTCAACCTTTTTTACCCCTGCTGATATGGAATGATTAAGTGAAGTAGAATCTCTAAGTTTTACAGCAGCAATGAAATAGTTGTTTTTAATCTGTTGCGGTGTTGAAAAAGTAAAAGTAGCATTCTCTTCCGTCAGCGCTTTCTGTTTGACTATGCTTCCTCTTTCTGTATGCCAGGTACTATCTTGCCCCATGTCAATCAGAAATACTGAATCTATATCGTTAATGTTGGTAGTTCCTTCAAATTCTAGCACCAGCTTTTTGACACTAAACTCATTTTTGGACTGTAGTTGAAATTGTAAAACCGGTGAAAGTTTTTTGTACTTTAATACAGGTGTTTGTATGCTATTTTGAGTTATTAGAATGACTTGACCCCATAAAAATTGTGTCTGTATTGAAATTATAATAATTAATAGTAATTGTTTCATTCGTCTTGTGTAAATAATAATTAGAACTCAATTTATATTAAGGTGGTCTGTGAGCAGTGGCGTTGTTGTGTATGATTAGATGTGTGTTTTAAGTAAGTAATTTAGCAGTAAATCACAGATAGAATATTCCGAAGGAATGTTCGTAAGTCGGCAGTGACCAAGTGCTTAATATACACGATGTTGGTAACCGTTTTATAAGATTTTTTTTGACTGTTTATGACAAAAAAAACTCTAGTAATTTACTTTTGACCTATTCTTTAATTTATTTTCTATTATAGGATATAGGTTGTAAGTTGGATAAATTTCTGTTGTAAAAGCCTTCCATGCGGTTCTTTCAATAGCCAAATTTACAGCAGCTAATTTTGAAGCAGGAAGTTCCAACACAACCATTTGACCAAGTCCCATAACCACAAACCAATTAACTACAGAAACACCATCTGGAGGGAGATTTTCATAAAATCCTTGATTGGTTCTTATTGCTTCAATCTCATTTAAAACCATACTTTGATTATGTTTAAGAAAGACAGTGACTAACAACTTGTCATTCGCTTTTTCAGAGTAGGGTTTGGAATCAAGTACTACTTTTGATTTATTTTTCAACTTATTTTCTATGATAGGATATAGATTGTAAGTTGTATAAAACTCTGTTTTAAAAGCTTTCCAAGCCGTTTTCTCAAGCGCCACATTCACAGTTCTTAATTTGGAAGCAGGAAGTTCTAATACAACCATCTGACCAATTCCCATTACCACATACCAATCAACAACTGATACACCTTCTGATGGGAAATTTTCATAAAATCCCTGATCGGTTTTTATTTTCTCAATCTCATCTATGTTCATACTTTGATCATGTTTAAGAAAGATTGTTAATAATAACTTGTCACTACCTTTTTCAGAGCTGGGTTTTTCATTAAGCGTTTGTGAATAACCAGTGAATTGTAATATGAATAATCCGAGTAATAATATGTATTTCATGTCTTATAATTTGTTATCTATTACTAAGTTAATTTTATTCCACTTCGAAATAGAGGAAATGGCTGGCAACGGTCTGGCTAAACTGCGTTTTAATGCAGTTTAGGCTTTGTGTGTGCCTTGAATGGTGAATATAGACCAAAAAGATGGTCGTTCCAACGGGTGAAAGTCCCTTAAGCGCGGGAGTTCCCGATAAGAATCGGGACAGGCTGTTACCCGAAGCCAAGCAAGTGGCAAGGTGGTTTACCGTGAGAGGAATGAGCGTTAAGAAAATATCCTATGGATATTTTTAGCGAGGGGCCAGACTGTAGGGGAGGTGAAGTAAGCCAGACTGCGGTGTCTGTACTGACAGCCTGTCCCGCAAGGCGGGAAACATGAACCACATACGGAGGCTATGAGGTCGGATGAGGTAACAC
>TARA_R110002049_G_scaffold86338_3_pt1 | contig 10266 bp, 9 predicted proteins | sample TARA_R110002049 | Tara Oceans TARA_R110002049 (sample SAMEA4396941) | marine metagenome | biome: Polar Biome; feature: [SRF] surface water layer (ENVO:00010504); material: water (ENVO:00002006), including particulate matter (ENVO:01000060) such as... | depth 5 m
AGCAAGGAGAGGTTCTACAGATTGGAAACTAACAGTGACGGGAAATCCGGCACATTCGTCACAGATATTTACAGACGAAATAGGTACAGGTGCAATTTATGAAACTTCAAGAATTTTAAATGAGTTTTATATTCAATTAGCAAAAGAAAAAGATTTAACCTTTAATCCTGGTTTTATTATAGGAGGCACTAATTTAAAACCAGATGATAATGGAACAGGAGGTCATGCTTTTGGGAAAACCAATGTAGTTTCGCAAGAGACTATAGTTCGAGGTGATTTAAGAGCTGTCTCTTTGGAGCAATTAGAAAAAGCAAAAGAAACAATGCAAACGGTAGTTTCAGATAACTACCCAAAAACAAATGCGACACTAGAGTTTTCTTCTGGTGGATATCCACCATTATCATTAACAGATGGAAACACAGAATTGTTAGGATATTTTAATACCGTAAGTGAGGATTTAGGCTTTGGTTCTGTAACCGCAGTAAATCCAAGAAATGCTGGTGCAGCTGATATTTCATTTACATCAGAATATGTGGATATGGCTATTGATGGCTTAGGGTTAACAGGTGGAGGAGGTGATCATACCATCAATGAATCTGGAAATTTAAATACTGTAGCAACACAAGCAAAAATAACAGCAGTTTTAATGTATAGATTGGTGAATTCTAAATTTAAATAAAAAAATGGATTTATTTAATACAGAAATGATGACTAATCGTTTACCATATGATGGAGAAGTCTATTATTACGGTTCAATAATGCCTATTGATAAATCACAAGATTATTACAATAAATTACTGCAACATATTAATTGGGAAAATGATAAAGCTATAATTTTCGGAAAATTAATTGTTACAAAACGAAAAGTAGCTTGGTATGGAGATCAGCCATTTAATTACACCTATTCTAAAACTACTAAATCAGCTTTAACTTGGAATAAAGAACTTCTAGAACTAAAAGAATTGGTGGAAAATAAAACAGGAGAATCATTTAATTCGTGTTTACTCAACTTGTATCACAATGGAGATGAAGGCATGGCTTGGCATAGTGATGGAGAAAAAGATTTAAAAAAAAATGGCGCTATTGCCTCTCTAAGTTTTGGTGCTGAGCGTAAATTTGCTTTTAAACATAAGCAGACAAAACAAAACGTTTCAATACAACTGGTAAAAGGTAGTTTGTTGGTAATGAAAGGAGAAACACAAACCCATTGGTTGCATAGGTTACCACCAACTAAAAAAGTAAAAACACCGAGAATAAATCTAACCTTTAGAACTATTGAGTTATAATATTAAGACTCAAAATATGCCATAATTTTATTTACGGCACCTTTGTTTTTTTGAATGAATAACTTGGTTATTTCGCCTTTATTTTGTCTTAAAACGTTATCTGTAATAAGTGCATTTAAAGAAGAATTGAAAGCTGTAGCACTTGCCAAACTAGTAACACCACCTAAATCTATTAATGTTTTAGCTTCTGGAAATTTTTCATAATTCTTACCAATAAGAATAGGAATGCCAAATACTGCTGGTTCTAATATATTATGTAAACCTGTTGAGCCAGCACCTCCACCAACATAGGCAATGTCTGCATAGCTGTATACTTTACTTAGATAGCCAATAGTATCTAAAATAAAGACTTGGTAGTCTTTTAAGTTTTTGGTATCATCTAATTCAGAAAAGCAGATGGTGCTTACCTTTAATTGCGATTTAAGTGAAGCCACATAACTTGCTTTTATGTTATGAGGAGCAATGATATATTTTACTTCGGGATTTTTAGTAGTGTTAATAAAATCGAGATATAATTTGTCATCTTCTGGCCACGTACTACCAAAAACCATACAAAGTTTATCATCTTTAAATGATTCAATAAACGACACAGTATTGTTTATTTTGAGCTGATTAGAAACACGGTCAAAACGCGTATCTCCAGAAACAGAAGCATTAGAATAACCAATTTTTTTAAGTAAAATCTTAGAGTTTTCATCTTGAGTAAAAATATGACTGAAACCAAATAAAGCAGATTTTGTATAACTGCCATACCATTTAAAAAAGGATTGGTCTTTTCTAAAAACGGCAGAAATTAGTACCGCATTTAAGTTGCGCTTTTTTATTTCGTGTAAAAAATTAGGCCAAATTTCATATTTAACAAACAAAATATAATCCGGATGCACTAAGTCTAAAAATTGCTGAGCATTCGTTTTAGTGTCTAATGGCAGGTAAACAACAACATCGGCTATTTTAGTGTTTTTTCTGACTTCGTATCCAGAAGGAGAAAAGAATGTAAGTATCACTTTATGTGTTGGGCATTTTGCTTTTAAAGCTTCAAAAACGGGTAAGCCTTGTTCGTATTCTCCTAACGATGCACAATGAAACCAAAAGGTTTTATCTTCAGGCTTAATGTTGTTTTTAAGTGTAGACAAAGTAGCTTTTCTACCAACAAAACCTTGCTTCAATTTAGAATTGAATAATGCCGCAATTTTAATGATAAAACTTGCTAAGTAAATTCCTATGGAGTAGAGTCCTTTCAAAAATAAATATTTGTGCTAAAATACATTTCTTTCAATTAATTGCGTTGTCATAGCCATTACAATTTCGTACTTTCGCTTAGAGCTTTTAAGCTTGTTTATTTATATACTAAAATGTTGTCGTTAAGATGAAAAAAATTCAAATGGTTGACCTTCAGAGTCAATACGCAAAAATAAAAGACGTTGTAGATCCAGCAATTGCAGAAATTATGGAAAGTGCAGCATTTATAAATGGACCTAAAGTACATCAGTTTCAGAAAAATCTTGAAGATTACTTAGGTGTTAAACATGTAATTCCTTGTGCTAACGGCACAGATGCTTTGCAAATCGCAATGATGGGTTTGGGATTAAAGCCAGGAGATGAGGTGATTACTGCGGATTTTACTTTCGCAGCAACTGTAGAAGTGATTGCTTTATTGCAATTAACACCTGTACTAGTAGATGTAGACCCTGTTACATTTAATATTGATGTAGATGCTATTAAAAAAGCAATTACACCAAAAACAAAAGCTATTGTACCAGTCCACTTATTTGGTTTGCCAGCAGATATGGATGCTATTATGGATTTAGCTAAGGAACATAATTTATATGTAATTGAAGATAATGCACAAGGTATTGGTGCAGATTATACACATAAAGATGGTTCTAAAACTAAGACAGGAGCCATAGGTGATGTAGCATCTACGTCATTTTTTCCTTCTAAAAATTTAGGTTGTTATGGAGATGGTGGTGCTATTTTTACAAACGATGATGACTTAGCGCACACTATAAGAGGAATTGTAAATCACGGGATGTATGAGCGTTACCATCATGATGTTGTAGGTGTTAACTCTAGATTAGATTCGATTCAAGCCGCAGTTTTAGATGCTAAGTTGCCACATTTAGATGCTTATAATAGTAAAAGGCGTGATGCTGCTAGGAAATATAACAAAGCTTTTGAGGATCATCCAAATATTACAATACCTACAGGTAGAGATGTTTGTGAAGGCATTTGTGATACTTGCGATTGTCACGTATTTCACCAATACACATTAAATTTAAAAGATGTAAATCGTGATGCTTTAGTTGCACATTTACAAGAAAATAATATTCCCTGTGGTGTTTATTATCCAATTCCACTGCATAGACAAAAAGCATATTTAGATGAGCGCTACAATGAGTTTGATTTTACAGTTACAAATCAGTTGATTAAGTCTGTTATCTCTTTACCAATGCACACTGAGCTTGAAGATGATCAAATTGAATTTATAACAAGTACAGTTCTTAATTTTATTAACAACAACTCTTAAAATGAAAATATTAGTAACAGGAGGTTTAGGTTTTATTGGGTCCCACACCGTTGTTGAATTACAAAATGAAGGTTTTGAGGTTGTTGTGATAGATAATTTATCAAATTCTTCTATTGAGGTTTTAGATGGTATAACAGCTATCACTAACAAAAAGCCTCATTTTGAGAAATTGGATTTAAAAGTAAAGGTAGACGTTCAAGATTTTTTTAAACGTCATAATGATATTGATGGTGTTATTCATTTTGCAGCAAATAAAGCCGTTGGAGAAAGTGTTGCAGAACCCTTAATGTATTATGAAAACAATATTACCACCTTAGTTTACATGCTTCAAGAATTGAGTGGGTTAAGTAAAAAGAATTTTATTTTTAGTTCATCATGTACGGTTTATGGACAAGCAGATGAATTACCGATTACTGAAAATGCACCAGTTAAACCAGCAGAATCACCATACGGTAACACCAAACAAGTAGGTGAAGAAATTATAAGAGATACATGTAGAGTTAATGCAGATATTAATGCAATAGCTTTACGATATTTTAATCCTATTGGTGCACATCCTTCTGTAGAAATTGGAGAGTTACCTATTGGAGTTCCGCAAAATTTAGTGCCATATATTACCCAAACTGGTATGGGTTTAAGAGCGCAATTATCTGTATTTGGAGGTGATTACTCAACATCAGATGGTACTTGTGTAAGAGATTATATTCATGTAGTCGATTTAGCGAAAGCACATGTAATTGCTTTACAACGATTGTTAGATGAGAAAAATGAATCTAATTTTGAGTTTTTCAATCTCGGAACAGGTACAGGAAGTACTGTTTTAGAAGCTATTCAATCTTTTGAGCGTGTTTCAGGTAAAGTCTTAAATTATAAAATTGTAGATAGAAGAGAAGGTGATGTAACAGCCGCTTATGCTGAAACTTCTAAAGCAAATAATATTTTAGGTTGGAAAACAAAGCTCACTTTAGATGACGCAATGGATTCTGCATGGAAATGGGAACAGAAAATTAGAAACAAATAAACATTTATAGATGAAAACTTTACTCAGAATTTTAGTATTGATGTGTGTTTTATCACTCACGGCACAAAACACGTATCTCCATTGCGGAAAATTAATCGACACTAAATCTGGAAAAGTTTTAAAGGAAAAAACAATTGTTGTTTCTGGAAATAAAATTGTTTCAGTTGAAAACGGCTATGTTAATCCAAAGAATGCTGAGGATATTATAGTTGATTTAAAATCTAAAACAGTAATGCCTGGTTTAATAGATATGCATGTGCATATGGAAGGCGAAACAAATCCAAAATCTTATCTAGAGGAATATACCTTAAATGATGCTGATGTAGCTTTTAATTCTGTTAAGTATGCCAGAGTTACTTTAATGAGTGGATTTACAACAGTTAGAGATTTAGGAGGTTCTGGAGTAAATGTGTCTTTGAGAAATGCTATAAATGCAGGAAAAATAGAAGGTCCAAGAATTTTTACAGCAGAAAAAGCTTTGGCAACAACAGGAGGTCATGCAGATCCAACTAATGGATATAAGAAAAGCATTGTTGGAAACCCTGGACCGAAAGAAGGTGTGGTAAATGGTATTGAAGATGCTAAAAAAGCAGTAAGACAACGTTATAAAAATGGAGCAGATTTAATTAAAATTACAGCAACAGGTGGTGTTTTAAGTGTGGCTAAAAGTGGCCAAAATCCACAATTCACAGTCGAAGAAATAAAAGCAATTTGCGAAACTGCAAAAGATTATGGCTTTCATGTTGCGGCACATGCACATGGTGACGAAGGCATGCAAAGAGCAATATTAGGAGGTGTGAAAACTATTGAGCACGGAACTTTAATGAGTACCGAAACAATGGAATTAATGAAAAAACACGATGTATACCTCGTGCCAACTATTACTGCAGGAAAATTTGTTTCAGATAAAGCTAAGATTGATGGTTATTACCCAGAAATTATAGTACCTAAAGCCTTAGATATTGGACCTAAAATACAGGATATGTTTGGAAGAGCTTATAAAGCAGGAGTAGGAATTGCATTTGGTACAGATGCTGCGGTTTTTTATCATGGTGATAACGGAAAAGAATTTGGTTATATGGTAGAAGCCGGAATGCCAGAAATGGAAACAATTCAATGTGCTACAATTACCAATGCTATGCTATTAAATATGGAAGAAGAAATAGGGCAAATTAAACCTAATTTTATTGCTGATATTATTGCTGTAGATGAAAACCCTATAACTACAATTTCTACCATGGAGAACGTAACTTTTGTAATGAAAGAAGGTGTTATTTATAAAAAATAATTACTTATTTATTATTTTTTGATTATTGTATTTTTAGTGTAGGAGACATCGGTTACGAATACGGTAATAGTTGTAAGAGCTGATGTTCAATATGATAATACTAGAAGCAATTAACTTGGTTTTAACGTTTATTCCTTGGTGTTGGTTATCAATCTTTGTTGCTTTGCAGTGAATGATAATTGAATAACATGAAATTGATAAGTATTAAAAGAGAGACCAAAACAGAAGGTCGCTTCACAAAAAAAATGGGTGTATTATTAACTGATGTCACTTATATCAAAAAACAATTTTTAAGTATACCTTATAAAACACTTCACAAATACCGCGAAACGTATTACGGAGAAATTAAAGATTGCGAGGATTGCCAATTGGCACGTTAATTCAATTTTAACGTAGTAATATTTAATTAAGTTAATTAGATTCTGTAATGACTTTGCTTTTGTTTCTATTTAAGAAACCACCTAATAAAAGCATTACCAATCCTAATGATACTGAAAGGTCAGCAACATTGAATATTCCCGTTTTAAAGACACCTCCAAGATTAATAAAAAAGAAGTCTGTTACTTGACCAAAAACAATACGGTCAAAAACATTTGCAATTCCGCCACCAACAATACAACAGAATGCAATTAGACTTAATTTATCGAGTTCTTTTGTTTTTACAATGTAATAAACTACATAACCTAAAACAATAGTCGGCAAGATTAATAAAAATATTAATCTTAGAGTAGGATTCATGTCGCTCCCCATACCTAAAAAAGCACCTTTGTTTTCAACCCAAATTAACTGAAAATAACTTCCAATTACATCGATTTGTTCTCTAAAAGTTAATGTGTTACGTACAATAACTTTAGAGATTTGGTCAATAGCAATGTTGAATATGATAAGTAGAGTAATGAATAGGTTTCTGTTCAAAGCAGTAGGTTTTAAGCATTAGTTTCAAATGTAGCTGAAGCTGTTACTGCTTCTCTATTTATTTTCTTTACTAAACCTTGTAAAACTTTACCAGGACCAACTTCTGTAAAATTAGATGCACCATCTTTTACCATTTGTTGTACAGATTGTGTCCAACGAACAGGAGCTGTTAGTTGAGAAATTAAATTAGCTTTAATCTCATTTTCATCAGTAACAGCCTTTGCAGTTACATTCTGATATATTGGGCAATTTGGTTTGCTAAAAGTTGTGTTTTCAATTGCAGCAGCTAATTCTTCACGAGCAGGCTCCATTAAAGGTGAATGAAAAGCTCCACCAACAGGCAAAACTAAAGCACGTCTTGCGCCAGCATCTTTCATAGCGACACAAGCTTTATTTATAGCTTCAACATCACCAGAGATCACTAATTGGCCAGGACAGTTATAGTTAGCTGCAACTACAACACCTTCAATTTGAGAACATACTTTTTCTACAATTTCATCATCTAAGCCTAAAACAGCAGCCATAGTACTTGGTTGTAATTCACAAGCTTTTTGCATCGCTTGTGCACGTTGTGAAACTAATTTCAATCCGTCTTCAAAAGTTAAAGCTCCTGCTGCAACTAAAGCAGAGAATTCTCCAAGTGAATGACCAGCAACCATATCTGGTTTCATAATGTCACCAATTGTTTTTGCTAAAATTACTGAATGTAAAAAGATAGCAGGTTGTGTTACCTTTGTTTCCTTTAAGTCTTCAGCAGAACCTTCAAACATAATGTCTGTGATATGAAAACCTAAGATATCGTTTGCTTTTTCAAACAATTCTTGTGCTAAAGGTGAATTTTCGTAAAGGTCTAATCCCATTCCTGAGAATTGAGCACCTTGACCTGGAAATATATATGCATTCATTTGTTGTAATTTTAGTTGTGCAAAAGTAAGAATTAATTATTTACGGTTTTATTTTGCTGTCCCTTATCTTATTTATTAAACCAATTAAATTAGTTACAAGCCGCCTCAGCACAACGCTCACCATCCATAGCGGCAGAAATAATACCACCAGCATAACCACCACCTTCGCCACATGGGAATAAATTTGAGATTTCAGGATGCTCTAAAGTTTCGGTTCTAGGAATGTTTACAGGAGATGATGTACGAGATTCAACACCAATAACATTAGCTTCTTCTGTGTAATAACCTCTCATTTTTTCACCAAAAGCTTTAAAACCTTTTCTCAATGATCCACCTATAATTTTAGGTAATAATGAATGTAAAGTTGCCGATTTTAGACCTGGTTGATACGATGTTTCATTTAAAGTTAAAGATAATTTACCTTCAACAAAATCAGTTAGTCGTTGTGCAGGAGCAGCTTGAGTTCTTCCGCCAGCTGTAAAGGCTAAACGTTCTAGGTCTTTTTGATATTCTAATGCTTTTAAAGCTCCAAAATGCTCGTATTTATATAAATCTTTGTCAACATTGATTTCGGTAACAATACCAGAATTGGCAAATTTATTATTTCGTTTAGAAGGTGACATTCCGTTAACAACAACTTCTCCGTTTGCAGTTGCAGCAGGTACAATAAATCCTCCAGGACACATACAAAATGAATAAACACCTCTATTATTAACTTGTTGTACCAAACTATAAGAAGCCGCAGGCAACAACTCGTCTCGTGGCTCGCCTTTGCAATGGTATTGAATCCCGTCAATAATCTCTTGTGGATGCTCTACTCTAACTCCCATCGCAAAAGATTTTGCTTCAAGCTTTAATTTTTTATCATTTAATAAGTAGAAAATATCTCTTGCAGAATGTCCGGTTGCTAAAATCACTTTTTCAATATTTAGTTCACTTCCATCTTTAAGTTGTAAGGCAACAATTTTATTATCTTTTATAGTGAAATCTGAAACTCTAGATTCAAAATGAACTTCACCACCAAATTTTATAATATTCTCTCTAATATTCTGAACAACTTTAGGTAATTTATTCGTCCCAATATGAGGATGCGCATCAACTAATATCTGATCTGTGGCACCATGATATACTAAGTTTTCAAAAATTCGTCTTACATCACCTCGTTTTAAACTACGTGTATAAAGTTTTCCATCAGAGTAGGTACCAGCTCCACCTTCACCAAAACAATAATTAGAATCTTCATTAACAAAATGATCTTGGTTTATGGCTTTTAAATCTCTTCTTCTGTCTTTTACATTTTTACCACGTTCTAAAACAATAGGTTTAAAACCTAACTCAATACATCGTAAAGCAGCATACATACCAGCAGGTCCAAAGCCAATAATATGAATTGGTTTTGCTTTTGAAATATCCTTGTAATCAAAGTGGTACTCAGAATTTTCGGGCATCGGTTCATTAATATAGACTTCAACCTTATAGTTAAATATGATGTTTCGCTTACGTGCATCAATAGATTTTCTTAGAACTTTTATTCCTGAAATTTCTGAAGTTTTTATATCCAGATTGTGGGCAGCTTTTTTTAGCAAACCGTCTGGTTGTCTTTCTTCAAATAAATTAACGCGTAATTGTAAGGCTCTTATCATACTGCGAAATTAATTATAATTCTGAAGACTTAAAGTTTAACAAACTAAATTTAGATAAAATGGGTAAGATGATTTTTTAGCACTATAGATTTTACTATCTTGAAAATTATTAAAATTAATTGCATTTGAGCTGGTTAAAAAAAGACCCTTTACAGATTATTGCTTTTCAAGGTTACGGTACAAATACTCATTTTTACGCTCGTGGCAGAGCTTTAGAAGATGAATCAATAGACTTAGAGGAGCAACATATTTGGCATCTTATTGTAAATACTTGGAAGCGTTTTGAAACCGATGAAATTAAAAATGTTGGTGTAAATATAACGTTACCAAATAATACTATTTTAAAAGGTGTTACAGATAATAAGGGGTATTACAAGTTTGAGGAAAATTTAGAAAATTTAAAGACATTAACAAATGATGAAGGTTGGTTGTCTTTTGAATTGTCTTATGTCAATAATAATTTAAAACGAACAATTCAGAATAAAAACCGTTTTCCTGGAGAGTTGTTAATCCCTTCAACCAAAGCACAATTTGGTGTTGCTAGTGATATAGATGATACCATTTTACATACAGGTGTTGTGTCTACGTTAAAATGGAAGGTGATTTATAATTCTATATTTAAGCATGCTAAAAATAGAATTCCTTTAGAAGGAGCTGCCGATTTTTATCATAAACTACATA
>TARA_R110002049_G_scaffold12717_4_pt1 | contig 10264 bp, 11 predicted proteins | sample TARA_R110002049 | Tara Oceans TARA_R110002049 (sample SAMEA4396941) | marine metagenome | biome: Polar Biome; feature: [SRF] surface water layer (ENVO:00010504); material: water (ENVO:00002006), including particulate matter (ENVO:01000060) such as... | depth 5 m
TGAAGACTTCCTAACCTATTATTATGTTATTTCATTCCATTTTTAATCGATACCTATTATATTTGCCCAAAATAAAAATAACAATGACAGAATTACAGCAAACTATTGAACAAGCTTGGGAAAACAGAGACCTTTTAAAAGATGAGCAAACTATTGCAGCTATAAGAAAAGTTATAGACTTATTAGATAAAGGCGAATTAAGAGTTGCTGAACCTATTGAAGGTGGTTGGCAGGTTAACGAATGGGTAAAAAAAGGCGTTGTATTGTATTTCCCAATTCAAAAAATGGAAACCATTGAATGTGGCCCTTTAGAATTTCATGATAAAATTCCATTAAAAAAGGGCTATGCTGAAAAAGGGATTCGCGTGGTTCCTCATGCCGTTGCAAGACATGGTGCCTATATTTCTCCAGGCACTATTTTAATGCCTAGTTATGTGAATATTGGGGCTTATGTTGATAAAGGCAGTATGGTTGATACTTGGGCAACAGTTGGAAGTTGTGCTCAAATAGGCAAAAATGTACACTTATCCGGTGGTGTTGGTATTGGTGGCGTTTTAGAACCTCTACAGGCTGCTCCGGTTATAATTGAGGATAATGTTTTTGTAGGAAGCCGTTGTATTGTTGTGGAAGGTGTAAGAGTTGAAACTGAAGCCGTTTTGGGCGCTAATGTCGTGTTAACTATGAGCACGAAAATAATTGATGTTACAGGAAATGAACCTATAGAAATGAAAGGTAGAGTGCCTGCGCGTTCTGTTGTTATACCCGGTAGTTACACTAAAACGTTTGCCGCTGGAGATTATCAAGTGCCTTGTGCATTAATTATTGGAAAGCGAAAAGAAAGCACCGATAAGAAAACCTCTTTAAACAATGCGCTTCGTGAGAATGATGTGGCGGTTTAATTTTATAAATAATATTTTAACTTAAAGGGTCGATAACAATAAATTCACTTTTCACCAATAATCATGAAAAAAAGAATCCATATAAAAATTTCAAGACTCATAAGAGGATATTTCAAAAAAAAAATATTGCTTAATTACGGTAAAGGCATACTAGCTGATACTAAAAATGGTTTATTTATTGTTGATCCAAAAGATTTTACGATAACCAAAAAGTTACTCAAATATGGCAGTTATGATTGGAATGAAATATTATTGTTGAGGAACTATTTGAATAAAGATTCGACGGTAATTTTTGTTGGTTGCCATATTGGAACTTTATTGATTCCGATAGCTAAACTTGTTAAAAAAGTATATGGTTTTGAAGCTAATCCGAAAAATTTTGAACTGCTAAATTATAACATCTCTTTAAACAAAATAAATAATATTGACGTTAAAAATATAGCGATTGGTGAAATAGAAAAAAAAGTTAATATAGTTCATAATACCATTAACACCGGCAACAGCTCCATAGCGTTATCAATAAAAAAACAAGACAGTTTAATTGATATGAAAAAATTAGATGGTATTGTTTCTGATGAAGAGATAGATATGATAATCATGGATATTGAAGGCTATGAAGTTAATGCTATTCAAGGAGCATCTACTGTATTAAAAAGAACAAAATATTTTTATGTTGAATATGCACCTGAACAATTGAATAATTTTGGGATAAAAAAGGAAGATTTCATCGAAAGCTTAAAAAACATATATGAGAACATGTATTTATTAAGCAATAAAACATTAGTGAGGTATGAAAATAAATCTTGGATAAATCATCTAGAGAATTTACCAGAAAAAAGAGGTTTATTGCTAAATCTACTTTTTTCAAACCATCTTTTGTGAATATTTTTTTCAAAGTATAACTTTAAACCTTTAAATTTTAATTGACACACTTCAATTAATAACTCACAACATAAAAAACATCTTATTAATTTGTTGATGGAATATAACCAAGATATTAAATGAAAATTTTAATTATACAACAAAAAATGATTGGTGATGTGCTTACAAGCAGTATAATGTTTGAAGCGTTGAAGGATAAATATCCGAATTATGAACTACACTACCTAATAAATTCTCACACCTTTCCAGTTGTACTAAACAACCCATATATTGATAAGTATATCTTTTTTACGCCTGAAATTGAATCAAGTTATTTAAAATTTCTTTCTTTTATCAAACAAATTAAAAACAGTAATTATGATGTAATTATAGATGTTTATGGAAAAATAAGCAGTAATTTAATTACGTTGTTTTCTGGTTCAAAAATTAAAATAAGTTATTATAAAAAGCATACTGCTTTTATATATAATAAAAGTATTAAAAGACTAAAAACACCTGAGCATAATGTGAGTCTTGCTATTGAAAACAGATTACGATTACTAAAACCATTACAAATAGAATTTAAAAATATTTCACCAAAAATTTCACTTAAAAAAGAGGAAATTCAGGAAGCAAAAATAAAGTTGGAATCTTTTAAAATTAATCTTTCAAATCCCTTATATATGATTAGTGTTTTGGGGAGTCATCCGAGTAAAACCTATCCAGTCGAGTATATGGCACATTTGTTAGACTATATGATTGAAGAAAAACCGACTGCCCAATTATTATTTAATTACATCCCGAATCAAATAAATGAGGCTAATGAACTTTACAATTTATGTTCTAATAGAACCCAGAAACAAATTTTTTTCGACTTATTTGGCAAAAATATTAGAGAATTTTTGTCCTTAACATTATTTTGTAATGCATTAATTGGTAATGAAGGTGGTGCTGTTAATATGGCAAAAGCGTTAAATAAACCTACATTCATAATTTTTAATCCCGGTTTAAATAAGTTAAATTGGTTTGGCGAAAATGAAACCATTACAAGTTGTGCTGTCCATCTTTCAGATTTTATTGAATATGAAAACAAAGACTATGTTAATGCCAAACGAAATCCTCGAGCTTATTATTTAAAATTTAAACCTAAATTTATACTACCTAAACTAAATGAGTTTTTACATCGAAACTAATGCAATATAAGTTTTTAATTTACATCTCTTATAGTTATGCTCTTCCTATTGGAAATCCTTTAGAGCAAGAAGTTATTGGTCGAGGATTTAAAGTAAAATGGTTTAGTGATATTGATGACGGTAAAAAAGCAATTATTGATAAACCAAATTCACTTGACACTATTAAAGATGTTGTAATTTATCAGCCAGATATTGTTTTAGCTGCAACAGACGATATTCCAGATTTTATAACAGGTTTGAAAGTTCAAATTTTTCATGGTTTTTTTGCAAAAAAAAGACCCCTAAAGAATGGTGGTTTCTATCATTTTAGAATTCGAGGTTTTTTTGATTTATACTGTACTCAAGGTCCAAACACAACACGCGAATTTAAACGTCTTTCAAAAAAATTAAATTATTTTGAGGTTATTGAAACGGGCTGGAGCAAAGTTGATACTATGTTTCCACTTTCAGAAAAAGCAACTGATTCTAAAAGTATTACTGAAGAAATTCCCACAATTATGATTGCTTCAACATTTACAGAGCGTTTAAGTTTAGCCTATGTTGATTCCGTTTTTAATGAAATAAAAAGATTGTCAGAAACAAATGCTTATAAATTCATAATGGTTTTGCATCCAAAGTTACCCGCAGAAATTATTAAAAAGTGGCAATCTTTAACCAATAAAAATTTTACTTTTTTTGATACCACAAACTTGACGCCTTTATTCTTAGAAGCTGATATTCTTTTTGCCGATACCACTTCTGCCATTCAAGAATTTGTGCTTCAAAAAAAACCTGTAGTAACTTTTAAACATAAAGTAGAAGAGGATTTTTTAATAAATATAGAAGAAGCAAATGCTATTGAAAATGCTTTTAAATCTGCTCTTCATCCTTCTGATGAGTTATTAAAAAAAATAAGCCTTTATATTAGTGAATTACATCCTTACTACGATGGGAAATCCAGTAAAAGGATTATTGATGCCTGCATTTCTTTTTTACACAAAGACAAGAGTTATTTAAAAAACAAACCGCTAAATCTACTTAGAAAGTATAAAATAAGAAAACGTTTAGATTATTTTACTTTTAAAAGTTTTAACAAAGCTTATACAATTGAACCACAAACCGATAATGATTAAACTCTCAGCCGTTATAATAACTTACAATGAAGAAGAACATTTAGAAAAATGTTTAAAATCTTTAATTGGTATTACTGATGAAATTATAGTAGTTGACTCCTTTTCAACAGACAAAACATCAGCTATTTGTGAAGCTTTTAATGTTTCATTCTATCAACATGAATTTAAAGGATACATTGAACAAAAAAACTATGCAATTTCATTAGCAAATTACAATTACATTTTATCGCTTGACGGAGATGAAGCATTATCTGAAACTCTGAAATCTAGCATTTTAAAGGTTAAAGAAAATTGGGAATATGATGGTTATTATTTCAACCGACTTAATAACTATTGTGGACAATGGATTAAACATTCCGACTGGTATCCTGATAGAAAATTAAGGCTTTTTAAAAAGGGCAATGGCGAATGGAAAGGCATAAATCCACATGATTCATATAAACTAAAAAAAGGAATGAAAGCTGGTAAATTAAAAGGCGACTTACTGCATTGGATTTACAGAGATTATTCTGAGCATAATTTAAAAATAGAACGCTTTACAACAATATCTTCTGAATCTTATTTTAAATTAGGGAAAAAATCATCTATATGGAAAATAATTTACCGACCCATTTGGGCTTTTTCCAAAGCTTATTTTTTTAGACTAGGGTTTTTAGATGGGTTAAACGGCTTAGTGATTTGTGTACAAGCATACAATATCACCTTTTTAAAATATGTTAAGCTTTATAGGCTCTGGAAAACAAAGTAATTTACTTTCTCCAGAAATAATATTTTTTTTTAAATGCTTCTTGTCTAATATAATACGTAGAAAACTTTAGGGAATAATGATACATGGTTTTGGATATTTCTTCTTTTGTTTTACCACTGTAAAGTTTAGAATATTCATCACTCATAATATCTAGCATTAAATCTTTTGGAGATAGTTTTGCAAAATTCTTCATGCGCTCTTCAAAAGTCATGGCATGAAACTTCATTCGGTTTAAATCAACCAAGTAAAATTCATAATTGTTTCCAACCTTTTTAATAAGTGTATTTCCAGGAGAGTGGTCTAAAAAATTTATCCTATTTTCATGCAATTTAAACGTAAAACGGGTAAAAGCCCTTAATATCTCCTCGGAATTAGGATTTTCTAAATTATAAATTAATTCGCGGTAGGTAAAATCGTTGTTATATTGCTCGCTTATATAATAGCTATTTAGAAATGTAAACCAAGAACAATACTCTATATAAGCAAAAGGTTTTGGTGTGTTAATTCCTAGTTTTAATAGCTTGTTTCCATATTCATAGGAACGTCTGGCCTTAGATTTTCTAAAAAACCGATACACAATTTTATTAACAAGGTTTGGAATTTTAAACGATTTAATATTTAGGTTAATATCTTCAATTGTAATATTTTTTATAAAATTTCTTTTACCAAATCCGCCTTTTATAGTATCAAATTCACGAACTGCTTTTGTAATTTCATCTTTACTGTTTTGAGATAAATCCTCGTTAAAAACCTTATTCTCTTTCAACTTTCTTTTAATATAATTTTGTTAACCTTAAAATAGAATCAAAAAATATAAATTTTAATGTTCCATACCATAGTTGTAATTTTGCGAAGATAAGATTAAATATCAAAAGCTCATGTTCAAACACTTTTTAATCACTCGTTTTAATCTTCGTAAATCTGACTGGTCTACCAACAAAAAAAATGTTGCTGTTTTAACAGATGAGTGGCACAAAAATAGGTTTAAACTTTTTACTAATTATTGTTTTCCTAGTGTAAAAGCACAAATTAATAAAAACTTTGAATGGCTTGTTTTTTTTGATACTAATACTCCAGAAAAATACAAACTACTGATTACTGAACTTCAAGAAGAGATGCCAAATTTTGTACCGTTGTATATAAATGGCATGGATTCTTTTTTAAACGCTATCAAAGAATACATAAAAAAATATAATGATGAATATGTAATTACTAGTGGTTTAGATAATGATGATTGTTTAAGTATAAAATATGTAGCTGAAGTACAAAAAAGGTTTAATAATCAATCGTTTTTGGCATTAGATTTTATAGATGGTTATACAATTCAAACGCAATCAAAAATTAAAATTGGAAAAAAATTACACCTTTACAATCCCTTTATTTCGTTGATTGAAAAAAATACTAATCCCAAAACTGTTTGTGATGTTTCGCATAGGATATGGAAAAAAGAAACTAGAATCCTCCATATAAAAAATGTTAGAACTTGGGCATCAGTCATCCATCATGAAAATAAAGTAAATGAGTTTACCGGGTATGGAAATGTTGAAATAGCTGCTTTTTTAAGACTATTCAAACTCTCTGAAAAGCAAAAGAAACTTATAGAAAACAACTATATTCCTGTATCTAAATGGAGATTACAAAGTTTAACAAATAGGATATCATCGTACAGAATCGTGTTATACAAAAACCTTAAAAAATCACTAGGCTTATACAAAAAATAGATTACTGAAATTATTTGCAAATTTAACTAATATTAGTGGCTGCTACCCCATACCGAAACCCTTCAAAGAAATAGCTCCTAAGGTTTTAAAAGGTGTGGACTATGTTGTAAATTTGCAACGCGAAAAAATCTGTGATAAACCATTAAGCAATGATGGTTTGGTTAAGATAATACGTGAGTAAAAATAGCCACAAATGCACGACTATTTATGTTTAACATCATTTATAAAGATGAAAGTTATAAAATAATTGGCTGTCTATTTGATGTTTATAATAATTTAGGGAGTGGTTTTTCTGAAATAGTTTATAAAGATGCTTTGGAATATGAGTTTAAAAAACACAACATTCCTTTTAAAAGAGAAAAAGAGTACAACGTAGCCTACAAAGCTATCATTTTACCACATAAATTTTATGCAGATTTTGTTGTCTTTGATAAAATCATTTTAGAAATAAAGTCAGCAGAAAATTTAAACGATAAACATATTGCACAATGTATAAATTATTCAAAAGTATCAAATTGTAAACTAGCAATTTTAGCGAATTTTCATAAAGATTTACTAGACCATAAAAGAATCGTTTTATAAAATATTGTGAATTCGTGGCAACAAAAAATATGAATTATAAGGAAGCATTACAAAACCCAATTTTTAAAATCATATCTCAATCTGCTAAAGAATTACATATAGATAGTTATGTTATTGGTGGTTTTGTGCGCGATTTCATTTTAAAAAGAGGCGATATAAAAGATGTTGATATTGTGGCTATTGGCGATGGTATAAAACTAGCTAAACAGGTTGCTAAAAACCTTCCTAATAAACCAAAAGTACAGGTTTTTAAAACTTATGGTACGGCGATGCTTCGTTACAATGATATTGAAATTGAATTTGTTGGCGCCAGAAAAGAATCTTATACAGAGGATAGTAGAAATCCTTCAGTTGAAAATGGCACACTTCAAGATGACCAAAACCGAAGGGATTTTACTATTAATGCCTTAGCTTTAAATTTAAATGAAGAAAATTTTGGAGATTTATTAGACCCTTTTAATGGTATTGATGATTTAGAGAATAAAATTATTCGAACACCGTTAAATCCAGATATTACTTACAGTGACGACCCATTGCGAATGATGCGTGCTGTTCGATTTGCATCACAACTTGAATTTACCATTGAAGATAAATCATTACAAGCTATCGCAAAAAATTGTGATAGAATAAAAATCATCACCAATGAACGTATTGTAACCGAACTGAATAAAATTTTAGAAAGCAAAAAACCCTCTCTTGGGTTTCTATTATTAGAAAAAACAGGTTTATTAAAACATATTTTACCAGAATTAACCGCTTTAAAAGGCATTGAAGAAGTAGAAGGCCAAAGCCATAAAGATAATTTTTATCATACCTTAGAAGTCGTTGACAATATTTCTAAAAATACAGATAATTTATGGCTGCGTTGGGCAGCATTACTACATGATATTGGCAAAGCACCAACAAAAAAATTCAGTAAAAAAGTAGGTTGGACGTTTCATGGGCATGAGTTTGAAGGCTCTAAAATGGTTTATCATTTATTCAAAAGATTGAAAATGCCATTGAATGATAAAATGAAGTTTGTGCAAAAAATGGTATTTATGAGCTCCCGACCTATTGTATTGGCCCAGGATATGGTTACCGATTCTGCTGTGCGACGCTTAGTTTTTGATGCAGGCGATTATGTTGACGATTTAATGACGCTTTGTGAAGCAGATATTACTACCAAAAACCCTAAAAAATTTAGTAAATACCATAACAACTTTAAAATTGTTAGAGACAAAATAGTTGAAGTTGAAGAGCGCGATCATGTTAGAAACTTTCAACCGCCCATTTCTGGTGAGGACATTATGAAAACCTTTAATTTGAAACCATCACGGGAAATAGGTGTTATTAAAGAAACTATAAAAGAAGCCATTTTGGAGGGCGATATACCCAATGACTATGAAGCGGCTTTTCAATTAATGATTAAAGAAGGAAAGAGATTGGGGTTAACTCCGGTTAAGAGTTAAGAGTTAAGAGTTAAGAGTTAAGAGTTAAGAGTTAAGAGTTAAGAAAAGTAAATATTCGTGTATTCGTGGCAAAAAAAAGTATAAAAAAAGATAACAAAAAAGTTATTTATTGGTTACTAACGGGATGCGTTTTAATCTTTATAATGGTTGTGGTTGGTGGTATTACCAGATTAACACATTCTGGTTTATCCATTTCAAATTATAAACTAATTTCAGGAACTATTCCACCATTGAATGAAGTTGAATGGCAAGCCGCTTTCGATTTATATAAGCAATACCCCGAATACCAGAAACTAAACAATCAGTTCTCTTTAGAAGATTTTAAAGATATTTATTTCTGGGAATGGTTTCATCGTGTTATTGGTCGCTTTATTGGATTGGTTTTTTTACTTCCATTTTTATATTTTTTAATCACCAAACAGTTAACAAAACCTACTATAAAAAAAGCCGTTATTTTACTTTGCTTGGGGGCTTTTCAAGGTTTTTTGGGTTGGTATATGGTTAAAAGTGGGTTAGTTGATAATCCAGATGTTAGTCATTACAGGTTGGCGGCGCATTTAACAACAGCTTTCTTAACATTTGCTTACACCTTTTGGGTAGCTTTAGATTTAATTTATCCCACAAAAAAAGGTATCAATAAAAGTTTTAGAAATTTGGTGCGTTTTGGTTTAGTCATATTAATAATCCAAATAATTTATGGTGCTTTTGTAGCTGGTTTAGATGCTGGTTGGATACATAATCATTGGCCCATGATGAGCGAAGACCAATTTATGCACGAAACCGTTTTGATAGAACAAAACCCAGTGTATAAAAACTTTTTAGAGGGAAAAAGTGGTGTGCAATTTGTGCATAGAGTTTTAGCCTTTGTAATCGTACTTCTTGTTTTACTAATTTGGAAAAAATCAAAAGATTTAGTGCTTACAATTCCTCAATCCATCGGTATAAAAGCATTACTATTTTTATTGACTATTCAATTCTTGTTAGGCGTTTTTACAATTCTGTTACAAGTTCCTGTTTGGTTAGGCGTTGCGCATCAAGTTGGTGCATTTTTCCTTTTAAGCGCCATGATTTTTACTTTACACCGATTCAGTAAATAATTTAAAAAAACATACCTTTGCAACATAATATTTTAGCATGATTTACAGATTTAGAGTGATACTTGATAATGATACCGACGAAGATATTTTTCGCGATTTAGAAATACGTGAAACAGATACGCTTGAAGATTTACATAATATTATCACCCAATCTTTTGGGTTTGATGGTACTGAAATGGCTTCCTTTTATTTAAGTAATGATACTTGGGAACAAGGTGAAGAGATTTCGTTGTTTGATTTAAGTGAAGATGCTTCTGCCCGATTAATGAATGAAACATCTATAGATAATGTTGTTCATGAAATGCAAACCAAACTTATTTATGTTTACGACTTTTTAAGTATGTGGACTTTTTATGTTGAATTAGCCGAAATTGTTGAAGAAACTGAAGGCAATGATTACCCTAACCTCATGTTTGTGCAAGGACAAGTGCCCGATGAAGCACCAGAAAAATTATTTGAAACTGACGATTCAGACGAGTTTAGTGAATTTGAAGATGGTGTTGATGTAGATGATTATGACAATTTAGATTTTGACGAAAACTGGAATTAATTCCCTTAGGGCTTGTTAAGAAATAACCTATACATTTTGACTTGCTCTTT
>TARA_R110002049_G_scaffold137181_2_pt1 | contig 10262 bp, 4 predicted proteins | sample TARA_R110002049 | Tara Oceans TARA_R110002049 (sample SAMEA4396941) | marine metagenome | biome: Polar Biome; feature: [SRF] surface water layer (ENVO:00010504); material: water (ENVO:00002006), including particulate matter (ENVO:01000060) such as... | depth 5 m
AGAAGATTCTGTGTGGTCAATAGACTCGCGGACAATTCGAAATCCCCAGTCATCTCTACGTAGCCCCCATGGGACGTGATAACGATGTATTGAGGAGCAGAAAGGGGCTTCATTTCGAATTCCACCTCCTCGCAATACTCGGTCTAAACCTGATTGCTTCCCCTGGGGATCTATAACTTTTTTATCTGGATAAGAACCGTAGACGTCCTGACACCATTCGTAGACATTGCCGGACATGTCGTATAGCCCCCATGGATTCGGCTCTTTTTTACCCACAGGATGTGTTGTTCTGTCGGCGTTCTCAATAAACCAGCCATAATTGCTGAACTGTGTTTCGTCGTCACCAAACCAGTATTTTGTTGTGGTGCCGGCTCGGTACGCATACTCCCATTCGGCTTCGGTCGGAAGCCGATAATGGTAGCCGGCTGCTTTCTCTGCAGGCATTTCTGAGAGTATTCGACAGAACTTAGTTGCATCTTTCCAACTCACGCTTTCTACAGGATTGTTCGCTCCCTTAAAATAACTTGGGTTGGTACCCGTCACCGTTTCATACTGCTTTTGAGTGACTTCATAAATGCTCATTTCAAATGGCTTAGTCAAAGTTACTGAATGAGCAGGTTTACTGCTTTCCCAGTCTGAATCCGAACCCATCTGAAACGTTCCGCTCTTTATTAACTTGAACTTCATTCCGACGGAAATATCCGGTGGAGGGGCGTCTTGTTTCACCGGTTTTATCCGGGGGGGGGGACTGGAATGTTCCGACTTCGAGGGGGAAGGTTTAGCCGGTATGCTAACAGAAGTCACGGGGGAGGGGACTCGCTCTTCTTTCGAGGGCCTTGGTTTCAAAATCTGATAACTACCAAAACCCAGTATTAAGAAAATGACTGGAATCAAGAGAAACCAGTTCTTATTAATCTGACGAAACGAGGATCTGGGATTTTCTATATCACTTGGTTGCGCTCTAGTTTTTATTCGTTTATTTATCCTGTTTTCTCGTTTTGACTCGTGGACCTCTTTAAATATATTTCCTTTAGGAAGGGAAATCTCACACTCTTCAAGTGCGGAGATGAGTTCTCCCATTGTCTGAAATCGCTCATCCGGATTCTTAGCGAGCATTTTAAGGTAGATATCCTCGATCGCCTGTGGTACATCCTGACGCAGCTCACGAATCGAAGAAATATTCTGATTTTGATGTTGGAGAAAGATTTTGAAAATAGAATCCCCCTGAAAAGGTGGCTCCCCAATCAAAAGGAAATAAAACGTGCAGCCCAGACTGTAAATATCTGAACGAGAATCTGCGCGTGAAGCATCGAGCGACTGCTCTGGCGCCATATAGGAGATTGTGCCAAGCATCATTCCAGGATTGGTAAGCTCAGTCTGAGTTGTGTTGTGCATGTCAGACTTACCAGCAAGTACTGTTGAGTACTCACGCAAGGATTCGTCAACATTGGCCAGCCCCAGATCCAGGACTTTAATCTTCTCGTCTTTATCAATCATCAGATTACCAGGTTTGATATCTCGATGAATAATCCCACGTTTGTGCGCATATCTCAGGCCACGAGCAGCCTGTAAAATACAATAGACCGCCTGTTCCAGGGTAAGTGGCCCTTTATCCCTGATTACCTGACTCAGGTTTGAACCGCTTACATATTCCATTACCAGAAAATGGACTCCATTAGTCTGATCGGCATCGAAAGAGCGGACGACATTAGGGTGATCCAGAGTGGCCGCTACACGAACTTCACGTTGAAACCGTTTAATTTGTTCTGGAGAAGAAAACAGGTTTTGTGAAATCATCTTAATGGCGACAACACGATTCATTGTCCGGTGAATCGCTTTGAAGACCATACCCATTCCACCAACGTCAATCAGGTCCAGAATGAGATACTTCTGGATCAGTAACTCTGGAGAACCTTTTAAGAGTGCCGATGCCTGGTATTCTGTCAGTTTTCCTTCTGAAACCAGATTTGAAGCGATCAGACGCGGGTTTGAAGAATCCTCGCTTGATTTTGCTGCTTCACGCAGCGCTCTGATCTCATCTTTCGATAAAACTCCAACCCCTGAAAGTTCAGACAGTTTGGAAAGAAAAGTATCACAATCGATGACTTGTGTTGTTTCGTTATCACTCAGGTTCTCTGGATTTGGACCATCTGCTATTTCATCGAGGGGGACATCATCCAGAAAACATTTCAGCCCACCCTCAAGTGGACTTTGTTCCAGGCTGTCATACTCTAGCAGGGAGAGAACTTCTTCAAGTAATGATTTATCTGAGCCACATTCTTCAATTAACCAGTTTTTACGTTCCTGATCGTCAGGCAACTCTAAAGCGGCTGTAAATAACTCATGAACACGACTGGTAAATTCTTTATTCATTTCTGTAATTCAAACTCTAATTCGATCCTAGTTTGCGATTGAGCCAGGCTCTGGCGAATCGCCAGTCATTATTGACTGTTCGCAAAGAAATGCCAAGTTGATGGGCAATTTCCTCACCACCCAATCCACCAAAAAACTTCAGTTCAACAACCTGAGCTGCACGTGGGCTTTCACTGTGAAGAGCTTCTAGTCCATCATTCAACTCAAGCAGATCTATTTGATTGGCGTGATCTGCGACAGAAATGTGCAATGCAATTCCGCGTCCATCCATTCCTCCCCGTTTTTGCGCCTTACGCTTACGGGCATAATCGACCAGGATTCGTCGAATAATCACCGCACCGGCTGCCAGGACTTGAGAACGGTCAGAAAGATTGAAGTTCCTTTGTTCCAGCAGTCGCATGTAGGCGTCGTTAACGAGCAGTGTAGGTTGCAGAGAATGCCCTGGCGTTTCGTTTGCCAGATCGCGTTGCGCTATACGGTAAAGAGTTTGATACATTTCATCATCCCAAGTGGAGTCGGACTGACACTCTTCAGGAGTTTCCATGTTGTAGGCCTAGCTGGAGGGAAATAGAGGTTTAGAAGATCCGTAATGGATGGCTTTTGAGGGATGGCATTAAAGAACTTTGCTCAAAAGCGTACTCATAAGTCTCAGCTTTTACAACAAAAAAATCTTATAACACGTTAAAATCGAGACACTTAGGATGGAATGGTAAATTTAACTCAGTATGACATTTAAGAATTTTGAGATCATGCCCTGAATCGACTTACCTGTTCATTTTCAATCGTGTTTACTGACCGGAAACATGTTGGGATTGGATGAGCGGAAACTCTGAGATTTTAATCTTTAGATTAGGGCTGAAACCAACGATTTACGGAATAATTATAGAATTTGAATTTCTTGAAAGATCTTTTGCACTTTTTCCTGACTGTTTTCGCCACCTGTTTAAACGGGATGACCAATTCGAAGATCAATCGAAATGTTTGCTTGTTCTTATATGGTCTGATCCATCAAAGCAGATAGGTTTGTTATCAGGAATAGATGCAGTCATGGAAATAGTTCTTTGCCCACAATGTGAAATGAAAGTAGTACCTAAAAGTGGTATTTGCCCATCCTGTCAGTGTGATCTGAAACGTATTAAAGATGTGAGTGTTAACACAGAAAGTTCAGGAACTGATGATCCTTCGAAAACACATGCAAAAATGCCAGGAAAGAAGGTCTCTCCGCTGGGAAAAAAGATGTGTCGTACCTGCATCGTCTCAGGACTGCTGGCCATCCTACTCCCTGTCATGATTGTCATGGGACAGCTTGGACTATCGCTGGCTGAGTTTGTTTCAAAAGGTTTCTTTTGGCTGTCCGTGATTACCGGATTAATTGCACTGGTTCCTGTGACACTCTCGCCTCGTTCGGTCGTCTATCGGCTGTTCTGTGTCGTAACCATGGGAATTGCATGCCTGTCAGCAGGGCTGGTGGTCAATGCCATCGGTCAATCCAAGGCTTCGCTACATTATTCAATGAACAAAAATAACACAAAGCAAATCTTACTCGCTGTGCATAATTACTATGATCAGTATCAACATTTGCCAACTGATATTTTGAATGAGAGTGATGAACCTGTGCTGAGTTGGCGTGTGGCTTTGCTGCCTTTCCTGGGCCAGGAATCTTTGTACCGCGAATTTCAGTTGAATGAGCCTTGGGACAGTGAAACAAATCAAAAAATGATTTTCAAGATGCCTAAGATGTATAGCTCCGCGGGAACGACTTTACCGACAGGAGAAACTCTCTACCACAGGCTCATTGGAACTGGGACAGCTTTTTTCGACTCCACCACCAGACTCAAATTTACAGACATACCTTCAACCAGTAGCACCGTCTATGTAGTCGAAACCCTTGGCTCTCAGGCTCAGCCTTGGAGTATGCCTGGTGGAGTTACTCTGGACGAACTGGCACGCAGTGTAGAAGAAAAGCAGGGCGATGATAAGCATGAGTATCTCACCGGCATGCTTGATGGAACAGTTTTACGTCGCACACTCGAGGACATACGAAATGCACTGAGTCGATAGTGCTGCTTAATCATCTACAAAATCGATGTCCTAAGTACTTTTGTCATTCAAAAACCAGGCAGGTCTACTGCTTCCAGTTTTATTTACTTCAGTTTTCAAAAGAACAAATCAAATTTCACTATTATTACAGGAGGATTCTCACATGAATGAAACCATTCTCTACGCATTGATCGGAAGTCTTATCGGACTGCTATTTAATACTTTCAACAAAAAAAATAAGGAGAATTCTGATGAAATCAAAGATGTTTCTGATGAATTCGTGGGATGATATCAGTCTGAGTATTTCTCTGGGCTTAAGGTATGGTCAGGTCAGCTAACCTCTTCAACCGAAATGAGGAATAGAAGAGCAGGGTACTGATCAAACACCAGGATAAAAGTGTTCGATACTAATTACATACGTCAGAGTAGTTAAAGCGAGTGGCAGGAATAGAATCTACCAGAGGTAACGAGATGATTTCTTTTAAAGTATCAAAATTTCATCTGATTTTATTTATTGGAATCGTCTTTGTCTCAAACCGGCAATTATCGGCTGGTCTCGACAAAGATAATTCGCAGAAAGTCGAAGCAGTTGATTCAGTGAACCATGATGACCCAGATTATTTGCAGGGGCTCAAACTGAATCATGGTCTCGAAGGATACGTCGACCTGCCAGAATCCTACAAGTATTTTCGCAAGGCTGCAGACCGAGGACACTGTCTTTCATGCACGTTCGTTGGTGATCAATATCTAAGTGGATACGGGGTTGCAGTAGATTTTAAAGAGGCTGAAAAATGGTATATAAAATCAATGCCACGGTTAAAGATACTTGCAGAGCAGGGAAATCCAATTGCGCAAATACAGTACGGATTTATGTATCGTAAAGGATTGGGAGTAGAAAAGAATGATGATATAGCTGCTCAGTGGTATAAGAGATCCGCTGAACAAAATCATCGACTTGGTCAAACTGAGTATGGTTTTTTATTTTATGATGGAATGGGGTCAGATAAAAAACGAGATTTTACACAAGCATTTGAGTGGTTCAAAAAGGCGGAGGCCCAAAACTGTCCTTATGCGCAATATCTGCTTGGAAAAATGTATTTATATAGCCAGGGTGTTGAAGGAGATGACAATCTTGCTCTCAAATTTCTACAGAAATCTGCTGCTCAGAATTTGCCACCAGCTAATATCACTCTGGGAGTGATGCACTTGTATGGATGGGGAGTAGTTAAAAATGAATCTAAAGCACTCAAATTGTTTGAGAAAGCTTCTCAACAAAAGCATGCAGACGCTTTTTACCGTATGGGACGATTGTATTCTGAATCGACCACTCTCGAGAAAGATGATCAGAAAGCTTTTGAGCTGTACTCTCAGGCTGCCAGTCTGAATCATTCTGGTGCTCAGAATAGCCTGGGCGATTTATATTCCAAGGGACTGGGAGTGACTCAAAATGACCATCAGGCAATTACCTGGTACCAGAAAGCAGCAGACGCAGGTAATACAATCGCGATGTATAATCTGGCGACATTCTATCGAGATGGTCGAGCTGTAGAGAAAAATCGCTCCGAATACATAAAATGGATCAAGAAGGCAGCAGATCAAAACGATTATAGTTCCCAATTCGAACTCGGTACTCTATATGAAACCGGGGAGGGAGTCAGAAGAGACAACATTGAAGCATTCAAGTGGTATCAGAAGTCCGCAGAAAATGGATACGCAAAATCTCAGTATAAAGTGGGATTATTCTACTTGAATGGAACGGGAGTCGAGACCAACGAATCTGAAGCAATCAAATGGGTGAAAAAATCTGCAGAACAAAGTCATGCACCTGCTCAAAATGAACTGGGGCGAATGTATGAGATCGGATTGGGAGTCACCCAAAATTATCAAAAAGCATTCGAATGGTACAAAAAAGCAGCAAATCAGAGTGATCCACTTGCCTGGAGTAATTTAGGTGTCATGTACATGAATGGCAAGGGGGTTCAACAAAATGATAAAGAAGCTGTTGTACTCTTTGAGAAGGCTGCTATCCAGAATGTTGCTGAGGCTCAAAATAATCTGGGAATCATGTATGCACTAGGACGGGGCGTGGAAAAAAACCTTGCTGAATCTCTGAAATGGCTTCGGAAAGCAGCTGTCCAGAATCAACCTGAGTCCTTATACCTCCTGGGAGTATGTTATCAGTCTGGTAATGGCGTCGAGAAAGATTTATCAGAGGCTTTTCATTGGTTTGAACAGGCCGCAGAGCTTTCTCATGCTGGTGCACAATTTTCTATTGGGGCGCTTTACCTCTTTGGTCTGGGGATCGCGAAGGACTCTGAAAAAGCAGTGTTTTGGCTGGAGAATGCAGCTAAACAAAACCATGCTCAGGCGCAGGATTTACTGGGAGCACTTTTAATTAAAGGTGAGATAGTACAAAAAGATCTTTCCCGCGGTGCTCGATTAGTTCTCAAGGCAGCAGAACAAAAAGTATCTACATCGCAACTTATGGTTGCGAGCCTGTATATGGGAGGACTGGGAGTTGAACAGAGTAATCAGAAAGCCATCTATTGGTATAGAGAAGCGGCCAAAAGTTCGAATCCCGCGATTACGAATGTAGCGCATAAATACCTTCAATTATTGAATGGACAAGTTGAAGAGACTGCCGAAAAATGTGAAATTGAAATTATGGGTAAGGTTGTCAAGATACCTAGACCGGAAGGCCTGGTGCTATCAACAGAAAAACTGAATTGGGTTGCCCATAACTTTTTAGGTAAATCAGTAAGTTTCCACGAAGTGTTTGCTCTCTCAAATGCTGATCCTGAACTGAGTAAATTGAAAGGGTTGACCAGAAGTGTTTGTATTACCTCTCACAATCGGACATATGGAAAAATAACAGCCGAGATGTATGCTCAGTTGAAAACTGAATATAAAAAGCAGTTAAAAAGCACTCTGTTCTTTGAAAAATCAGAAATTATTGAGCTGGATAACACAGTAGTTATTTTCAATGTTATTGATGAGAGAGGTGTCAGGAAAATACATACTGCTAATTGTATTGTGCGTTTTAATGATAGTTTAATCCAGGCAGATTTTACAGACGCAGATTCAGATGATCAGAAATGGTTGAGAAGTGCAGCGAAAAAATGGGTGAAGGATTTCGCGAAGCACAATTCTGGTCAGTAAAAATATCCAATACACTTATTTATGTAAGAGAAAAAACGTGCTCTCACGAATGACACCAGTTCCAAGACTTAGTGTTCTGTTGTTTTCATGGTTGTTCTGCTCGCCTACTGGAGCGGAGCCGAGACAGGCGGCGAGCTTCGCTTCGGGTACCAGGGCTCTGTAGCCCAGTGAATTGTGCGTCATGATGGAATCGAAATCTCGCCGGTCCCGAATAACCCTCTTAGTAAAGATTTTTACTCGAGCTGAATCTGAGAGCTGTGAAACAAAAGGAGCTCACAAAAGTTCGAGCCTTGATGGTGGTGTATGAGGTGACTCACTGCTTTCGAACTTTGCTTGAGTAGCTTCCGCAGAACACGGAAAGAGGTTGCCCATCTATAATGAACTATGTCTCTGTGGGTACAGCTAAAATGAAATCTGTGTATTATACAGCATTTTACCACGATGATTCAACATATTCATCCCCTGCTGACTCTGCTTAGGATTGCTTCCGACAGCCTGCTGCCCAAATACGACCTCTATTCGAAAAATGAGAACCGGATTCTGCGGGGCGTATCTCAAGTGAAATTCATACAAAATCTCACGAACGTATACAGCTCTTGAAAGATGGCCAGCCACTCGGAACAGCGATCAACGAACTGATCACAATCTTTATTTCCAGGACCTTTCATCGCTGAGTAAGTGGGATCGTATTGAAATTATATTTTTGGAGAATTCCTGAATTTAATGTCACAAAAGTCACACTAAATGACACCTACTAAATAATCACTGTAGGACCGTTGATGATAAGAGGGGCCAGTTGGATTAATGCCAAAAATCAGGGGCGGTTTCTGTTTTCTGCGTCGGTTTCAGTGGTTGGTGTCATATTGTGATTACGTTTGTGACGTTGAGTGAGAACAGCCCACTTCTGCCGGGCTGAGGTCTAATGTTCAGTAGACTGAGTGGCTTATACGGCTAAGCCTATATTTGATGTCATATTCAGGTGACTCATTTAGAAAATGATGTTTTCTTCAGAAAAATATCATTTTCTATCGAATCGATTGCACGAGCTGGAGAGTATTTTCGCCATCTTTAAATAGAACTGAGCACATACCAATGCAGTTCATGACTGCATAAATCTTTGTACTATTCATGGGGGGCGGGAGAATGACTGCTGGGATTAATCGCTTAAATTTGAGGTACAAGCATCGTTTGGCATGCTGTTTTCTGTGGGGAATCTGCTTTGCGATCCCATGTCATCTCAGTGCAGGTGAGTATTTTATTGTCGACCCTGAGGGGGCCTCATTGAAAGTTGAAGCAGCGACGGTAGGCAGTCTGGTTTTTGGAACGAAGGTCGTTGCCACCGATGAAAACGGTGAATGGATCTGGGTTACCAGTGATGGAAAAGAGGGATGGGTTGACCGTAGCAAAACGGTATCCGCTGAATCCGCGATTGATTTTATTACTGCCAGGATTAATTCAGGGGATCCGAAAGACTTCAAATGGTATTTTCTGCGGGGAATAGTTTACGCGTCACAACTTAAGTACTCCGCCGGTATCGAAGATTACACCGAGGCCCTGCGACTTGCTCCAGACGTCATTAAGCCTCGCTTGTATAACGATCGTGGCGTTTTATGGGCCGAAAAAGGTGAATATCAGATTGCGATCGCAGATTATTCCGATGCGATCAGGCTTAATCCGAGTATTGCAGCAATTTACATGAATCGGGGTACGGCCTGGAAATATAAAGGCGAGTATACAAAGGCAATCTCAGATTATTCTGAGAGTCTGCGTTTGGATCCGGGACTATCGAAAGCACTTTACAGGCGAGGGCAGGCTTACACAGAGTTTAAACAGTTTGAGAAGGCTGAAGCTGACTTTTCAGAAATCATTCGCAAGGCTCCCACGGACAGAGACGCATTGTATGAGCGGGCCTATGCCCGAATGATGCTGGCAGATTCAGTGTCAGAAGGAGATCGCGATCGATATCTGAAAATGGCAGTAAATGATGTCACGAATTCAATGTATACCGGAAGTCCAGCTCTCTGGCTTAAGCTACGTGGTCGTTTATGGCTCAAACTGCGAGAGTACGATAAAGCCGTCGCGGACTGTACCGCTGCGATTTTAGATGGTGAAAAACTGGAAAGAGATTTTCAATCACTTCCCGAGAATCTCAGGAAAGAAGTCACTTTCTGGAAAAATAACATACGTACTCCCTTACTTTATCAGATGCGTGCTGACGCTTTTTTTGAACTCGGTCGATTCGAAGAAGCGGTCACAGATCTTGGAACGGCCTTACAGATCGATCCCAAATATATACCGGCCTATCGTAAACGAAGCATGATTTATCGATTACAGGGGAATTCGTCTCTTCTCCTGGCCGATTACGAGAGAATTCTGGAACTGTCGGATAAGAAGGAAACCTGGATCGAAGACCAGATCTCATTTATCAGAAATAATGAAATTCCCGCGTCGATTGGAGTGTTCCTGAAACATATTTCCGGGCAGGGAGCCGAGGTCATGAGAATTATCCCTTACAGCAGTGCTGATGGCGATAATCGAATTGAGATTGGTGATGTCATTGTTGCGATTCGAGAGCCTGGAAAGTCCGATTGGGTGCCACTGGAGAATCTTTCGATAGCTAAAATAGTGAGACAGATTGGTGGTCCCAATAACTCCAGTATTCAAATCAAATTACGTAAGTCGTCCGGACA
>TARA_R110002049_G_scaffold38135_2_pt1 | contig 10256 bp, 6 predicted proteins | sample TARA_R110002049 | Tara Oceans TARA_R110002049 (sample SAMEA4396941) | marine metagenome | biome: Polar Biome; feature: [SRF] surface water layer (ENVO:00010504); material: water (ENVO:00002006), including particulate matter (ENVO:01000060) such as... | depth 5 m
TGCAAGTGGTCACGCTCGCGCAGGTTCAAGTCGGAAAAGCGCTTCTGGGTCAGGCGGGACAAACGGTTTTGGTTCAAATCAACGCGGAACAAAGAAATCTTCTCCTACTTCATTTGCATCAAAATATGCGATCCCGTTCAAGTTCTCTGCCATCAAGTAGGATTGCATCTCAGTTGTGTTTTCTTGAAGGCGCACCCAGTCTGGGTCCCCATCGTGCATCTTTGTTTCCATGTCTGGATCGAGCAATTTCAAGCCGTTGGCTAACCCGCACCCGGGTCCATACTGGAAGAGCTCGTGCAGTGGCCGCATCCCAGGATGCAGAACGCTCAGTGTGCGTGACTTCTTTCGCTCGACAAAATTGGCAGACGCTACGGAACAGCCCCAAAAACTTGGCGGCTTGAACCCAGACGAAACTTGGCGGAAAAACTGTCGGTTTTTGACATGGTCGTGGTTGTAGAAAACGTAGATGGGATTGTTTGGTCCCGCGCGCTTGATAAGAGTTTTTGTCTGACCCTTCTTCAGCACATGGCCATCGTACCGCCCCGGCATCAATTGGTTGGTTCTGCCGGGCCTTCGATCATGCCGCCGATACAGCTTCTTGGCCTGAACACGGAAGCCAATGCGGCATGGCCCTTGTAAAAAGTACCAAACCCAGTCTGCACCGGTATCTTTCTCGCGTTCTCGGGTAAATAATCTAACTCGGAACCCAGCCTTCGGGAGGTCACGTGCCATCTGCAGCAGCAGACATTCAGTTATTGTTTCTTCCTGAAGATTTAGCCCTTCTCTGTAGGCGTTGTTCTGTTCTCGCCAAACAACACCCGACAATTCGCGCAGGTATTTTTGCATTCCCAAGGCATGTATATTGGGTTTGCCGGGCCAAAACCTCATAGTGCCGTCTCTAACTGATTGCAGGTGGAGGTGGCACGTAGGACGGTGCATCGCGATAGCGAACTGGTCGCCCAGTGCCCGCTTTCCTTGGCGCATGTTTTTTGGGGCCAATTGGCGCTGGAAGAGCTCGATTTACACATCGCCGAGCTCTCCAAGGTCGATATCTTTCCCCGCTTTGATCAGATCGTAAATAAGGTTCGTCAGGATGCCGAGGCCTTGCTTGTCTTCTTTGAGAAGATGCGTGGCCAAGGCGTTGTTCGAACTCATTGCGCGCACTACCGCGCCTTGAACCGCGCCGGGAAGGCTTCCCTTCAACGCTTGGTCTTTGGAGTTTTCCTCAACTTGCGCTCTCACGATGCTGTTTTCACGGGTTATCGAAACGATTTGGTTAACGAAGCTTGCTTGGTCCTTGATCGGAGCGGCTTCGCCAAAGATACCGTTCAATCGTTCGATCAGCTCCTGCAGGTAAACAGGAAGCTTACCAGGCGCATTTGAGCCGCCTGGTCCCGTGGGCTTCAAGTTTGGATCAGGGTCATCGCCGTTGTTGCCCTGGTCATCGTTCTTTTTGATGTCGTATCCCGTTAGTGAAATGCCTCTGAGGTCGACATGCTCGGGAGGGATGCCATTGAGGCGGTTTGCCAGGAGTTTTGTGAAAGCGGCAAAGTTCTCCATGCTGGGATCTCCCAGATCCAGCAATTGCGCAATGTAGGTGTAAGTCCTAGAGAATCTGGACAGACCCGATTTGAACTCCAGCATCCGCCCGATACTTTCCTCTACCTGCATCCTTTCATGCTCGGCCTTTTTCGCAGTGGCATCGTCTCCTGCCTCGGTTGCCTTCAGGAATTCAACTTCACACCGGGCGGCCTCCTCGCGGAGTGCTTTGAGGCGGGCGTTGAACAGGTCTGTCGGCCTTTGGGTGGCCGCAAACATGGCCTTATGGTGGTCTTCTTCGGCGGTATCGAAAGTCTTAGCAGTTTCAAAACGCGCGACCTTGAACGCCTCGATGTCTTCGTCCGAGTAGATGCCCTGTTGGTCAAGGGTGTCCTTCATGTCGTAGACAACGTTTGGGTCTTGAACCTCCGTGATCTGCGCTCCGGAATCGTATTTCTTGAAGGCGGCGCGGATCGCTTCCGGGTCGTTGACAAAGTCGACAATGAAGGTCTCTTCCTTGCCTGGGAAAGTGCGATTAAGGCGCGAAAGTGTTTGAACAATCTCGACCTCATTCGCGATCTTCTTATCGATATACATGGCGACGAGCTTCGGCTGGTCGAAGCCGGTCTGGAACTTGTTGGCGACCAGCATTACCCTGAATTCCGGCCGATCAAATGCGATCCGCAGGTCCTTGACCTCAACGCCCGTGTTCATGTTGCTTTCAGTGAATTCCGCATCATCGTCACAAACGAACAGATCGCCTGAAATCTGCGTGTCATCGGAATGCATGACGTCCTTGCCACTGAGCTTCCCCGAGAAAGCGACCAGCGCGCGAACGTCTTTGTACTGAGGGTTCGCCATGACAAACGCATCGAAGGCCTTCTTGTAGCGAATAGCCGCCGCACGCGAGCTCGTCACAACCATTGCCTTCGCTTTTCCGTCAAGGAGAGGCGAAACATTGTGCCGAAAGTGCTCCATGATGAACTGCACTTTCTGGGTGACGTTCGTGGGGTGCAGGCTCATCCATTTTGCAAGCGCCCGCTTGGCCGCCTTGCCGTCGACGCGCTTTTTGTCTTCTAGCTCTTTTCCCAGGTTGAAGGCCGTCTTGTACGAAACGTAGCCCTTGAGCACATCGAGGATGAAACCCTCGTCGATGGCCTGGCGCATCTCGTATTTGTGGAACGCACGCGGCAGGTTGTCTGGGCCTGCCGGACGGGACGTGTCTTGCGGCCTGCCGAACAGCATCAAGGTCGAGTGCTTTGGCGTCGCAGTGAACGCGAAATGTGACAGGTTCTTTGGCCGGGCACGGCTCTTTTGGATCTCGGTCAAGAGCTCTTCGACGGTCATATTGGCAGTGTCTTTGGCCGACGAAAGAGCGAGCGTCGCCTGCAGCTTCGAAGCAGTGCTGCCGGTCTGCGATGTATGCGCCTCATCGATGATCACAGCAAAGTTACGATCTTTCAGAGAGGTTTCCGTCAGGATCGCTTCCATGGCGTGCGGGAAGGTCTGCAGCGTCACCACGATGATCGGAACGCCCTTTAGAATGGCCTCCGCCAGCTCAGCTGTTTTCGTTTTCGAGCTTGTCTCGCGGTCAATCGCGGCGATCATGCCTTTGCGATGGTCGATCTGCTGAACGGCATCTTGTAGCTGGCCATCCAGCACAGTCCGGTCCGTCACGATGATCACCGTGTCAAAGACTGCCTTGCCGTCATCATGGCGCAGCTTGGTTAGGTCGTGCGCCGTCCAGGCAATCGTAGATGTCTTGCCCGACCCCGCACTGTGTTCGCAAAGGTAAGCGTGCCCCGGGCCTTTCTCTTTCGCGTCTTCGATCATCTTGTTGACCGCGTCGTGCTGGTGAAAGCGCGGGAAGATCAGCGTTTCCTTGACCGACCAGTTGCCCTTCAGGTCCACCACATCCTTCTTCTCTACATAGACGAAGCTGTGGAAGATGCGCAGGAAGGCATCCGGCTGGCAAATCTCCTCCCAGAAGTAGGCGACGGGGTATTCGCCGTCGTCACGCGGCGGGTTGCCGCCTTTGCCGTCATGGCCGCGGTTGAAGGGCAGGAAGTAGGTGTTCTCGCCCGCCAGCTTTGTGGCCATCCAGATTTCACTATCAGACATCGCAAAATGCACGATGGCACCGCGTTTGAACGTTAGCAGCGGGTGTTTGCGCCCGGTGGCTGGGTCCTCGGGCAGGCGGTCGCGCTTGTATTGCTCGCGCGCGCTTTCGGCGGATTGGGTGAAGTCGGTCTTCAGCTCGACCGTGGCCACGGGAAGCCCGTTGATGAAGAGGCCCAGATCAATCGCCAGCTCTCGGCCGGGATGATACTTTAGCTGGGGCACCACGCGCAGCCGGTTGGCGGCGTAGCGCGCGATGATCGTCTCGTTGCGCTGATCTTCGGGCGCGGCCTCGGACATGTCGATTTGACCGCAGCCCGCGATGGAAAAACCTCGGCGCAGAACCTGGATTGTGCCCTGTTTCGCCAAGGCGGCGTCGAGGCGCGAGAGGAGCGTTTCGCGGGCGCGCTCACCGTTCAGGGCGACGAGCTTGTCCCATTTTGACCCTTGGGTCTCTTTGATCCAGGCCTCCAGATCCTCGGTGTATACTGCGGTGTCTTGGTCGAAGCCTTTGGTGTCGCCGAGCAGCCAGCCCTGTTCCGTCAGTTTCTTGACGACATAGGCTTCAAGGTGTTTTTCGTGGTGCAAATCGCTCATGCTGCGGCCCTCACATCAATCTTACCTGTCACCGCCGCCGTAATAAGCGCCGCACGTTTTTCTTTCAAAAGCGCGATGGAGCGCTCTGTTTTTTCAATCAGGCCTTCGACGCGCGCTGTTTCACGGTCGATATGACTGAGGATTTCATCTTGTTCCGGCAGTGGGGGCAGGCAAACGCGGATATCGCGGAAGTACTCCCAATAAAGCCGCATGCGAAAATCGGCGATCCCTCTGGAGTATCTGCGAATTTCTTCGGCAGCGCTTTTTGTATGCAATAGGTGCTCCAAAAACTTGGTTCTGAATTCGGCAATAGGCCGCGCGACAACATAGGCAGGACTGACCAATCCAGACACAGCCACGGCACCAAATGCGCCTTGCCACGCGCGCATCATGTTATAGACAAGGTCGCCCGGTTCAACACCTTGATATTTCATGCGATCTTCGCTCAATGCGACTTTGCGGTCACGTTCTTCATCAGACAGCTCGCCATCTGACACGCCATTGTGGATCGAAACAGAAAGTACCGGCAAATCCGGGTCTGGCTTTCGGAAAGCTTCGCGGAACAGCTTCGCAATGCGAGGTGCATCCCAATGAGCTGGAATGTCGCCAATCCATTCCACCCCCGAGGGTTTCATCGCGGCGTTTCGGTCGATGCCCTTGGTGACGGCGTGGTCGATGACGGCCGCGCGCTTTTCCTTGAGCAGCGCGATGAAGCGCGTCTTGCTTTCGATCAACCCATCAATTCGCCCGGTTTCACGGTCGAGAAATTCAACGATAACTCGCTGATAATTAGGACTTGGCAAGGGAACTTTGATGGATGCCAGTGTGGAAGTGCTGATCGCAGGGTAGCTAATACCTGTCGATTTGAAGATGACCTCATCGATGAAGTCTTGTGACTGAGACGCATAGAAAAGGAACGCTGGTTCGACGTCGTCTCGGGCTCGCAGGACGGCAAAGCCCGTTGACGCCACTTGTGGCAGTTCCGAGTCTTCTACCCGCGCGATTGCCCTCAGATAGGTGCGAACCGTTGATACGATTACGTCATCTGCACGAACCTTTTTTCGAGCGCGCGACGGAGCGTCTTCAAATCGCGTGAGTTCCTTCTTCACGATGCCGCGCGTGTAGAAGACACTACCGATGTCGATGTATTCGAATTCCCAATCGGCATCTGTCGCATCCGTAATCGTATCGGGGTCCAAGACCGCAAGATACTTGATCGGGGTGTCTACAAAAGAGCTCGAGTTTTCTGGCAAAGTCATTCCGTCACCTCAGCCAAAACTTCAGCGATGGACGCCTCGATGGCCTTCAGTTCTGCATCGATCTCGTCCAGATCGCGCGGCGGCACGTATTCGTAGAAATAGCGGTTGAAGTTGATCTCATAGCCGACAATCCCGATGTCACCATCGGTCTCGTCCACATAGGTCTCGTCGATATAGGCGTCATGGGCGTGGGGCGTCACCTCGGTTGCGAGGTAATCATGGATATCGGTTCCCATGGGCACGTTTTCATAATCCGTCAGATCATCGTCGGGGATCAGGTTCCCTTTCTTGTCCTTGACCGGGTCCAGATCTTCGTCCCGCACGCCAAAGGCCTTTTGAAACGCCTTAATCAGCGCCGCGTCGGCTTTACCGAGGTTCGCGTCCTTCTTCGCGGCCGCCTTGGCAAAGCTGTCGATCCAGTGCCAGTCATGGTCGGTGCCCGCATACTTCGCCAGTGCATCACGCCAGCCTTGCCGCTGATCATCGGTGCGCTTTGCCCAAGCCGTGTTTTCGGCCAGCGCCTCAAACCCGGCGTCCGACACAACGATCTTGTGGCGCAGTGGGCGCAGCACCCTGATGCGGCGATAGCCGAAGTCCTGCGCGTCGAGGATGAGGCTTTTCTTAGTCGGTTCGAAGTCAGCATAGAGCTGCACGATATCGCGGATTTGATCATCCCCGATCTTGCGGCGCTTGTTGCCCTCGCTCTTGCGGAGCGGTTCATACATCTCGGTCGCGTCGATTAGCTGAACCTTGCCGCGCCGGTCAGCGGGCTTGCGGTTGGACAGAACCCAGATGTAGGTGCCAATGCCCGTGCGGAAGAAGATCTCGGTCGGCAAAGCGATGATGGCCTCGACCACGTCCTGTTCAAGCAGATGGCGGCGGATTTCCGATTCACCCTGACCGGCGTTGCCGTTGAAGAGGGGAGAGCCCGACAGCACGATCGCCGCGCGCCCGCCGCCCTTTGCGGGATCTTCGAGCTTGCTGAGCAGGTGCAGGAGGAACAGCATGGAGCCATCGCTGACACGCGGCAGCTTGGGGCCAAAGCGCCCCTCGAATTTCTGGTCGCGGTGTTCGCGTACGACGTCGGCCTGGTCCAACTCCCACTTCTTGCCGAACGGCGGGTTGGAGACGCAGTAGTGAAATTTGTCGTGGCGGAATTTGTCGGCCGACAGCGTACTGCCCAGCTTGATGTTCTGGGACAGGTCGCGGCCGGGGTCAGACTTGAGCGTCTTCAGAAGCATACTCGCCAGACAGACGGCGTGGGTTTCAGACTCCAGCTCCTGGCCATAGGGCACAAGCGTTGGTGCCGTGCCATAGCGATCCTGCAACGATTGCACATGCTCCATCCCGTCGGAAACAAAGCCGCCGGTGCCGATCGTCGGGTCATATAGCGTGCGAATGATGCCGGGGTTGTCGATGAACATCTGGTCATCAGGTTCGAGCAAGAGCTCGATGCCTAGGTGGACAACGTCGCGGGGCGTCATGAAATCCTCCGCCGCTTCATTCACCTCGGCCCCGAACCGGCGGATCAGGTGTTCATAGACGTTCGACATGGTCCGTTCGGGAACCGCGTCGGGATGCAGGTCGATGGCGGCGAAGTTCTGGCAGATCTTGTAGAGAACGCCCTTCTTGTCCATCTGGCTGATCGTGTTGATGAAATCGAACTGCTCGAAAATCACGCGGGCATTTCCGGAGAACTTCGCGATGTAGTCTTCAAGGTTCTGGCGGGTGCGACCAGACCCGAGCGTTTCAAGGCTGTAGCTGGAGGTGTTGTAGAATGGGTAGCCGGTTGCCTGACGCAGGATGACATCGACATCGAGCCCGTTTTCGACGGCCATTTTGTGCATTTTGGCGGCTTCTTCCCGAGTGGGCTCAAGGACGCATTCCAAACGGCGGAGAAGCGTGAACGGCAGGATTATCTTGCCGAAATCGACGTGTTTGAAGTTGCCCCACAGGTCGTCCGCATTTTTCCATATGAAATCTGCGAGTGACGTGTGGGTGTTGTTGGCTTTTGCTGTGGTTGATGTCTGTGTGTTCAAGGCTCAGGTCTCATTCTGATTGGGTGTTTCACGCTTGGCGTGAAAATGAATTGAATTGGTCTGGGTTGAAAGCGGGCGGTCAGGATTCCTCAAGGTGCAGCTTTCGGCTTGGCCAAGAGTCTGTGCGCTCGGCTTCAATCTCGGCCATGATTGCTTCGATCTGAGCATGCCGCTCTTGCCTCAATTGAAATGTGTGTTCTGCGCGTTCGGCGTCGTCATCGGAGGGAATTGGAACTCGGAAAGCCTTCAGGTCTTTGATAGCGATTGATTGGATCGCTGCACCGCCAGCAAGTGTGCGCAGTGCTTCAACGACTGTTGGATTTGCCAGGTACTCATAAAGAACCACACCGGATATTCCTCCGCGTTTCGGGCGCAAAATCATGAAGGATTGCCCAGCCGTCCAAAACCCATCTTCGTCGCCAGTCGGCGCATCGGCAGGTACGAGTCCTGCGGTGCCGATCGTACCTTTGACCGACAAGACTACATCGCCGGGAAGTAAGCGTTGGTTGCGAGCTTTGCGCATCTGCGCGCGTTCGAGCGTCGATATTTTGTTTGGTTTCATCAGTAGACCACTATCGCCAACATCTGCCGGTGACGCCTCGAAGATGGTGAATTCGCCGTCATCCGCTTTGCCCAAGCTCAGAGGCCGGATCAATTCGACAGCATCTTCCAACTCAATCGTGCTTGAGCGTTCTAGAAAGCTATCAAGTGCGGCTGCAGCTGGCGGAAGCAAATACCGGTTTATGCTCAAGATGAAGTCTTTCTCCTTGATCTCTCTGAGCGAGACATCCTTGGCGAAGGTTTCATCGATTGAGGTGCTTTCCTCAAAAAAACTGGCCCAGTTTGTGCCCGGAAGTATTTCTGGACGCCCCCTAAGGGTTCTCCCAGAGAACTGTGGATGAGAAAGATCCAGCATTCTGACCTCGGGATAATCTTTGCCTGAAGGGCCGAGAACCAAAACGTCTGTATTGATCATTGTGTTTGGGAAAATCATGCCACCGGGTACCGCAAGGATCCCTTTCAGACGGCCGGACGCGACGAGCGCTTCGCGCGCCAAAGGTTCAACGCCAACTCCCCGAAACATCAAACCGTCGGGCACACAAAGGATAGTATGGCCGCTGGTTTGTGCCAGCGCGTCCGCTAGAGCAAGTGCATCTTCGGTTAATCGTTTTTTCCCTTCCTCTGCGTCCAATACCGCGAGTGTGCGTCGCGGAAACTGGCTTGTGTTTGCGGGTCTGGTGCCGAAAGGGGGAAAGGCCACTTCTGCGTCAAAAGCGGTGGTATTGGTGCGGGCCAAAGGATCAGCGTTTTGGACCTGCAATTCGCACTCCAAGAGAACGGCAAGGCTTTGTGCAAAGTCACAAATGTCCTTATTTTGTGCTACGAAGAGCACTGCCTTGCGGCGCATTGCCAGTAAAAGTGCTGTGTGGAGAGAGGCCTCAAACGAGCAGCGTACGGAACTCGCGCTATCGACAAATTCTGCAAAGCGCTTTGCTGGGGTTTTGGGCAGCCATAGCTCGTGGCGCCCATGACTAGATGCCATTAATTCGTCAATCGCGGTAAGACGTTCCTTCGGCGAAAGGTCAAGAAGTGCCCGTGTGGCCTCATCAAGAGCTTTCCCGCCTGCATGCTCACTCGCGGCCTCCAAACCAATTGGGGGGGGCATCGAATTTTCAAGGTTCAAACGGGATGCGCCGCTGAATGCCAAAATATGGGCTGCATGCTGAAGGCCGGAAACTTCCCGCATAGTTGAAAGGAATAGCCATGGATTGAACTTAGCCATTTTCAGCCCCTTATTTTTTTGACGCCGGACGTGCGAAACTGCCAGTGTTGTATGTCGTGATCTGACAGTCACCAGCAACGACGACCGTTACCCCGCCTTTGCACTTGGCGCGCTCGAGGAGCTTCAGTGTTTGGCGAAGTTCGGCCGCGATTTCGTCGCAGTCCTTGCGGCGCAACACAATTTTGTCGCCGTCAAAAACGCCATGCTCCAGCGCTAGGTCTACCATCTGCTTGTTGATGCCGCGCTGGTTCATTCTGCAATCCATGTGGTTTGTAACTTGCATCGACTTGCTCCTCTTGATGACCAACAGATAGGGCCGCCTGATTTGAAAATCAACCCCTTATTTTATTTTTTGTGTAATTATTCGCGTTCTGCGGATCCGGCCTGTAGTAGTCGTACGCTCACAGAGCATTTGAACCAATTTCTTTGAACTCAAGTATCTCCAGATTAAGAATTTGTGTTCATTAGTTTTTTTGTCCCACAAAACGGATTTTTGGACGAAGAAGCATGATAGGGCCTGCGGGTTCGAAGTTTGCTTGGGCCATTTATCGTCGGCCCAATCTCCCCAACCTAGAAAGCTGTGCCAGCATTCGGGCTCCTGTGCCGGTCCCGTCGCCGACAGGAGGTGCGGTTGCCCCGCCCGCTGAATTTGGTCGGCTTGGCAACGCTTGGACACCGAAGAATTGGCGCGCGCGCAGGGCTGCGTATTCCGCGCCAGTCGCACCTCCGATGGCGTACCGATTGTATACCTGCTGACTGCCGGCAAGCCCTCTGGCAAAGGCATAGCTGCCGCCGAAGCCGGCTGAGAGTGCTGGCATCATGATATTTCCAGAAATCGCCCGAACCAGGAAGGGCGTTGCAATGATGAACCCTTTTGCCATCAGCACCATCATAAAGAACGGAATAAGCGCGCCGATGTTG
>TARA_R110002049_G_scaffold5204_7_pt1 | contig 10255 bp, 8 predicted proteins | sample TARA_R110002049 | Tara Oceans TARA_R110002049 (sample SAMEA4396941) | marine metagenome | biome: Polar Biome; feature: [SRF] surface water layer (ENVO:00010504); material: water (ENVO:00002006), including particulate matter (ENVO:01000060) such as... | depth 5 m
GAACGATATGATGTACGGAGATAAGGCAAGCAAGGCGATATTGAGCAATCTTTCCTATCAGTTTTTTGGAAAGGTCAATGACCCGGACACTGCAAAATACTATGAACGCTTTTTTGAAATCATTAAAGACCTGACAAAAAGCGTGAGCCGTGGACATAACCTCGATTTTGATACTCGTATAACTACTGGTGAAAAGGAAATCCCCAAAATCAGGGCGGATGTTTTCTTTCGGTTGAAACAGGGGGAGTTTATTACGTATGCCGATGGAACGGATAAAAAAGTACAATTTAATTTACAAAGAATAAAAAGGGAGCTTCCAGGAAAAACTAAGCAATTTTCATCAGCTGATTTAGAGGATAATTTTGAGAAGGTTTATGAGGAAGCGAGGTCGATATTTGAGTAATCAAAATAATATTAGAAAACTAACAACCTTATTTTATAATTTGAAATGTTATGGGATAAAATTATATTTATGGTTGATATAACTAATTCTCTGCAAGCTGAAAAGCCAAGCGCACCACATTGCTTTTTTCACCATCCTGAAAAAGGATAAAAAATTGACAAATATTCTCTTGTTTTAAGTATATTTGTCATTATTTGTCAAGTTAATAAATGAATAATGAATAAGTTTGGAGACCTTATCAGAGCCAAAAGAGAAGAACAAGATATGCTCTTGCGGCACCTTTCGGCAGTACTGGATATAGATACTGCTCAACTGAGTAAAATAGAAAGAGGGGAACGAACTGCGAAACGTGAACACGTTCATCAACTCATTAAAATTTTCAAACTTAATGAAGCAGAAGCAACTGCCTTTTGGTTGGCTGACCAAGTGTATGCTTTGGTGGCTGACGAAAATGAAGCTTTACGGGCACTAATTGTAGCAGAAAAAGAAGTAAAATATAAAAAGAAAATGAGTAACTAATGGCGTACAAGATTTGCCAAAATATTGATGAATGTAGTGAGCAGCTTAAAGTATTGATCGATGCTTTTGGCAAAGGCTATGCTGATTATAAGAAAGGTACTTACAGTGAAGCTCAATTAAGAATCGATTTTCTAAATCCTTTACTAAAATGTTTTGGTTGGGATGTAGATAATGAGGCTCGTAAAACACAACTCTTTCGAGAAGTTATACAAGAAGAATCTATTGATGTTGAGGAAGAAGATAAAGTAACCAAGAAGAATCCAGATTATACTTTAAAGCAGTTCGGACAACGTTCATTATTTGTTGAGGCAAAGAAAGTATCTATAAATATTACTACTGAAAAAGCACCTGCGTTTCAAACCCGAAGATATGGTTGGAGTGCGAACTTGCCTTTTTCTGTTCTCACGAATTTTGAAAACTTAATTTTTTATGATTGCTCTGTAAAGCCAGAGTTAGAAAATCTTACTTCTCATAACAGATACAAAACTTTTCACTTTACGGAATTTCTTGACAATTTAGAAGAGATATATTCAATATTCTCATTTGATGCAATCAAATCTGGCAGTTTAACTGCAATAGATACTGGTGAGCTAAAAGGCGAAGAATCCTTTGACAGCCATTTCCTAAATCAAATTGAAAATTGGAGAAAAATTCTTGCTGAAAATGTCGTAGAAAACAATGCGGATTTAACCCAAGACGATATTAACTTCCTTATCCAAAGAATGATTAACAAAATCATATTTTTGAGGATATGTGAGGATAGAGAAATTGAGAAATATGAAACACTTAAAAATATCACTACCTATGAAGAACTAAAGGAACTTTTCATAGCTTCGGATAACAAGTATAACTCTGGCTTATTTTCTTTCATTGAAGATGATTTGGCTCAACAAATAACGATTGACGACCAAATACTACTTGATATTTTCTCCGAGTTATACTACCCTGTAAGTCCTTATGACTTTTCTGTTATTGACTCCGATATTTTAAGTCAAATATATGAGCAGTATTTAGGTAATAAAATTGAGTTAGCAGCTGATTATTCAGTTTCAATAGTACAAGAACCAGAAGTAGTAGCTTCTAACGGTGTAGTGCCTACACCTAAAAGAATTGTAAAACAGATAGTAAGTGAAACATTAGACAACCTATATGCTGAGGCTACCTTTGAGGATTCTTTGGATTTTAGAATAGCAGATATATGCTGCGGCTCAGGTACATTTTTACTTTCTGTATTTGATTACATTCTTCATTATCGTGAAGCATATTATTTAGAACAAAAAAATTTAGAAGATGATTGTTTAACAGAATTGTCCGAAGGACAGTTTAGTTTGTCATTATCCGAGAAACATACTATTCTTATAGATAATATTTTCGGAGTAGATATTAACCCTTATGCAGTTGAAGTAGCTCATTTTAGTTTGCTTCTTCGTTTGATTGAAAACGAGAATGCTGTATCAATTCAAAGCTTTTTGGATAGTACAGGTGAAAAGGTATTACCCAACCTTGACGATAATATAAAGTGTGGCAACTCACTTCTTGACGATAACTATTTCAAGTTTGATGAAGAAGCAGAAGACAATGACGAATTAGTATTTAAAGTCAACCCTTTTAACTGGGTAGATGAATTTCCGTTTTTAGAAGAGGATAAAGGATTCAATGCTATTGTCGGAAATCCGCCTTATGTAAGGATTCAAAACTTTGTAAAATATTCACCCGAAGAAATTGAATATTATAGAAGTAAGATTTCTCCATACACATACTCAAAGAAAGATCTATTCGATAAATATTACCTTTTTATAGAAAGAGCCATAAACCTTCTTTGTGAAGGCGGTAGAGTTGGTTATATAGTTCCTCATAAATTTTTCATCGTAAAGGGAGGTAAGAAATTAAGAGGTTTTATAACAGATACTACTTCTTTAGATAGAATTATACATTTTGGTGTAACACAGCTTTTTCCCAATAGAAGTACTTATACAGCAATTATAGTATTAGTTAAAGAAGAAAAAGAAAATCTTGAATTTAGCAGAATTGATAATTTAGCTTCAATTGAAGTTTTTGAAACTACGCCAGTCATAGAGTATAATAACAGTGGATTTGGTTCAACACCTTGGGTTTTTGTATCTGAAACGGCAGCGAAGCTATTCCATAGAATTATATCAAATGGCACTGTAGCCTTAAAGTCCGTTGCAGAAATTCCAGTTGGCCTACAAACAAGTGCAGATCCAATTTATATTTTTACACCAACCAAAGAGGACGCTACTCATTTCTACTTTTCAAAAGACGAAACAGAATATAAAGTTGAAAAAGGAATATGCAAACCCTCATTATATGATGTTAGTTTCAGCGGTTTCGACACAGTATCGGCTAATGGACAAATGATATTTCCTTATGAGATTAATGGAGATACAGCAACAGTAATTTCTGAAGCGGATTTTCAAAATAATTATCCTGACTGTTTGGCGTACTTATCCCTTTTTAAAGACAAACTTGAAAAACGAAGTATCAACGGAAATGAGCCTAAATGGTATCAGTATGGCAGAAGCCAAAGTTTGACTAAGTTTCATAATACTGAGAAAATAGTCTTTCCAGTATTATCTCTAAAACCCAGCTATATAATTGATGATACAAACTTTCAATTTACAGGTGGTGGCAATGGTCCTTATTATTCCATAACCTCCAACTCAGATTACTCTATATACTACTTAGTAGGTTTGTTATCTCACCCAGTTTTGGAAGCAATGGTAAAATCCAGAGCAAGCGAATTTAGAGGCGATTACTATTCTCACGGCAAACAATTTATAGAGAATCTTCCTATTAGAACAATTGACTTTAGTAACACCGAAGAGAAAAAAGTACACAATAAAATCGTTAGCACAGTAAAATCTATCATAAGAACAAAGCAAAGTTTGAAGTCAGAAGGTGCATACGCTAAGAAGAGAATAATTCAAAGGAAAATAAACCGATTATATAACAACTTATTCAATGAGATTGATGTCTTATATGGCTTCACTCAGGAGGATATAGATTGCATAACTGGCGACAACTTATTTGTTGCACCAATAGAATCTTAAATGGCAGAGAAAGAACAAAATATTGACTTTGATAAACTAAGAGGCGGTTACTATACACCTTCTCCAATTGCTGAGTTCATTTGTTCCTGGGCAATTCATAACGCTAATGACTTAGTTTTAGAGCCAAGTTGTGGTGACGGAAATTTTATTCAAGCGGCTATTGAAAGATTCAGTGAGCTTGGGGTAAACGGTGATGATTTGTACGGTAGAATTAAAGGAGTAGAATTGATACCAGAGGAAGCTCAAAAAGCCACAAGCAGAGCGGCTACTTTTGGACTGAATGGTGATACGATTGTAAACAATGACTTCTTTAGTTTTATTTCTAATCAAGAAGGTATTGCATATAATTCCATAATAGGCAACCCGCCATTTATAAGGTATCAAAACTTTCCACCAAAGCATAGAGATATTGCTATTCAAATGATGGAAGACTTGGGTTTGAAGCCTAATAAATTAACCAATATTTGGGTTCCCTTTTTAGTGATTTGTTCTTCTCTACTTGCTGAGAATGGGAGGTTAGGAATGGTAATTCCTGCGGAATTATTTCAAGTTAAATATGCTGAACAAACACGAGTATTTCTTTCAAACTTCTTTGAAAGAATTACTATCGTAACATTCAAAAAATTAGTCTTTGATGGCATACAGCAAGAAGTTGTAATAATGTTATGCGAAAAGACGGTTCCAAATGCTCAAGGAATAAGAGTATTACAGTTAGACGACTTAGACCAGCTTTCAGAAATTGATTTTGATGCAGTAGCAGAAACTGAAGTAGTTGACATTAGGCACGATAATGAGAAGTGGACGAAGTATTTTTTGAATCCAAGAGAAATTGATTTTCTAAGAGAAATAAAAGACAGCAACCGTATTCCATTAGCAAATAACATTTTAGATGCTGATGTAGGGATAGTAACAGGACGTAATGAGTTTTTTATGCTCAAGCAATCCCAAGTAGCGGAATGGAATTTACAGGGCGTTACGACCAAAGTAGTAAGTAAGTCTAATCAGTTGTCTGGTATTATTTTCAATGATAGAGACTTTTATGCTAATGCTCAAAAAGACCTTCCAAACCAACTCTTTTTACCAGAAAATACGGAGTTTGAAAACTTGGATAAGGATAGTCAAAAGTATATCAAGTATGGTGAAGAAAAGGAGTTTCACACTGGATATAAATGTAGAATTAGAAAAAAGTGGTATATCACTCCTTCTTTATGGATTCCGCAAGGATTTGCTTTAAGACAAGTTAATAGATACCCAAAACTGGTACTAAACCACGTTGAAGCCTCCTCAACAGATACCATTCATAGAGTAAGGTTCATTTCAGAAGAGTTTAGTCCAGAAAGCATTGTAATCTGTTTTCTAAATTCACTAACATTTGCATTTTCAGAGGTTACAGGGCGTAGTTATGGTGGTGGTGTTATGACTTTTGAACCCACAGAAATCGAAGAGCTTCTTATTCCAGTGGTTGAAAACCACGGAATAGATATAAATCTTGTTGATGAATTAATCCGTGAAGACCGAATAGAAGAGGTATTGGATATTGTAGATAAAGCGGTATTGATAGACCATTATGGATTTACTTTAGAAGAAACATTAGAGCTAAGGAATATCTGGTTAAAGATGTCTGACAGAAGAATTAATAGAGGCAAATCCGCCAAATCTAAACCAAAGGAAAAAGTAGAGGCTTCTATTGAAAATTGATATGACACTATTTTAGAGCAAATTTTGGATAAAAAAAACGAAAACACTGGGATAACAAGCAAAAAAATGAACAGGCACTCAACTCTTAAGAGTTGTTTATATATAGTGTGATATGACAACACTAGAAAACATCCTTCAAAAGAATGGGCCTATGCTGTCAAATATGCTCGCAAAAGCACTGGAGAAATCAGAAAGAATAACCTATAATACTGCAAGTCAGAGAGTAGCTCGCGACAAAAGAATAGAAAAGATAAAAGGATACTTTGTAAGTAACCTGTCTCTTTGCTATTTACCTTCGCATATTGAAGATGGTATTCTCTTTGATGCTTTAAATAAGGCTATGTTCGAGAATGGGAGAAAGTATTGGTATACTTTGAATGCATTAAAACTACACGGAGGAATTATAAACCAACGCTTTTTAGAATGTTATACAAACTATCCAGTAAAAGCATTGAAAGGACATTTGCCTTTTAAAAAAATTATGCAAAAATATGTTGCATCCGATATTTTGAATTTCAATGGTGATTATTACATTCTTTCTCCAAGACTTGTCAAAACAAATATCAATTCGATAACATACAAAACAATAGAAGCTATAAAAGAAACTATTCTAACAGATTTCAATTCTCTCACCAAAAATATTGGCTTAATCTCTTATCATACTGGAGAAAAATTTGCTGAATTTGGAAAGTTTAGATGGGCATTTAAAGGAGTTTCAAATATAACCGGACTTATGCAAAAAGATAAGCCTGGTTTTGTACTTGCTGATATAATTATTGGAACCTCAATAAATGAAACAGATGTTCTTTTTTTTATTGAAAAATTAAAACATATTCAAAGCTTTAAAAATGCATCAAGAACAATTCCCTTTCTAATTGTAGATGATTTGAGCAAAGAAGCCCTGATTATTTTAAAACAGCACGGAATTGCTGTAGGATTTATTAATGAATTATTTGGTCAAAAATATGCAGACACACTTAAGGAATTAGTAGCTGTGCTAAATAATGCAGGGGCAAGTTTAAAATCAAGCCCTGAAAAATATTTAGACCTAATTAAGGAATTAAAAAAATATAACGAAGGTTTAGCGAATAATATTAGAGGAGCACTATTTGAATTTGTAGTTGGACATATTCATTCGACTGGCAGTAACAATAGTATTGATTTAGGTCGAGAGATAATCGAAGATAATGCTAGACACGAAATAGATGTTTTAGCAAATTATCACGATAGAATTGTTTTAGCGGAATGTAAAGCTAAACGCTCAATGGTTGATTTAAAAACTGTAAATAAATGGCTTGGTGTAAAAATTCCGGCTTTCAAATCTTGGGTAGAAAAGCAAGAAACTTGGAAACAGAAAACTATTGAATTTGAATTTTGGTCGACTGGAGGATTTACAGATGATGCCATTGCCAAATTAGATTACGTAGTTTCGTCAGCATCTAAATATAAAGTTTCATATTTCAAACCACAAGATATCCGAAACAAGGCTTTATCTATGAAAAATAAGAAATTAAAAGAAGCTTTGGATGATTTCTTTATTAAGACAAAAGTTTAAAAATGAGCAAAGCTCAACAGGTAAAATCTGCCCTAATTCGGATCATTAACAAACCGGTGCCCTATTTTCAATTTTATATTCCGTTCGCCACCCTTTTCATTCAGCTCAAAAACGGCCCTACGTTCGTTAGATAATGAAAATTTGGGTAAAACATACACCAATCTCACGGTTTCATTTTTAGCAATTCTAGAAGGCACATTATATTGGAAGAGCGGTTCTTGATACAACTTCTGCAATGATTTCTTTTTCCCTTTCTGTCTCGTTTCTATAGAGAAGTTCAAGAAATTCAAATCATAATCCAAGCTGGAATTGTTCTTTATTTGGATTACAAAATAGAGTTCATCTGTATCAAAAACAATATTTTCAACACTCAAAACGATGCCTTCCTTTCGCTTTTGATGCCGACCAATACGTTTTTTTCTATCAAGAAGGTAAGCACAGAACCTTTCATAATACTGATGTTTTTTTGTTGTGCTGGCTTCAGAATCGATAACTTTTATCGAATCATTTACTAAAGGCTTTTCATTTCCAATGCTATTTGACATCGGGATGAAATAATTTAGTTTAGATAGTCGCTCCTTATATTTTATAATATAGGAGAAAACCGAACCATCCCTATTGACGACCAGTAAATTACTTTCTTTTCCAGGCTTGGCTTGCAAAAGTCCTAAATGCTGTTCTTTTTCTCTGTTATAGGTGAAAACAAAATTATCAGAACCAGTAATTCCTTGGCGTATGGGTTCGGGAAAGAACAACGCGACGTTCTTTTGGTCATTGGCATAAATGGTGTCCAATACGATAGCGTTTTGTGCTTTGGTGTAAGCGGAAACTAGGATAAAGACGGAAATAAATAAATATCTTTTCATAGGAGTGCGTTTTAAAATGCCCATTATGGGCCTATAACTTTGGTTTTAATATCAATTGGTAATTATTGAGTACGGTCACTTTTACGTTTCGGTTGTTCCGTTTTAGTACTTTGGTGATTCCGCCTACTTGGGGCACACTTGGAATATTGATATCGCCGATGATATCATCCATTACCTCATTCGCAGCTTCTGCACGAAAATTGTTTTCCACATAGATTCCCTCACTGCCATCTTGGAGGTCAAAAGCTTTTAAACCGGTAGGATGGTTTTGGATAGTTTCAATGGTAATCAAGGCACGATTGGGCTGAAAACTGATAAACCCATAAATAGGTGTGTTTTTTGGCACTTCTTTATTATTAATCAGTGCATCCCGAACCAGGCGCATCCGCAACCTGGAATTAGCCTTGACCACTTGGTTACCATCAACAACAGCGTAAATCATTTCGTCCGTACTGCCCAAAATCGATAGCTCACTTTTCTTGGGAGCGGCTGCAAAGAAGAGTTGATGTTCCAGGCCCAGCTCCTTGACGGCAATCTTTTGTTCCATTTTAAGTTCCGTGGAATCAATTTTCTGAACTTTCTTTAGAGCGGTTCTTTTTTCGCCTAAATGTTCATAGGATCTATCCGAATACTTGATTTTTCCGGCAGCGTAAATGCTGTCAACGATTCGCTCTTTTTCCATTTCGGGCCAATCCGGATTGTAAAAGCCAAGCGAATCAATCATCTTTTCATCATAGATACTCGGTGCGTTGGTCTCTCTTACTTCTTTCAAATCATTGATGGCATCCAGTTTGGAATCATATTCCTTCTGGTTCTGTTCCAATTCTGGAATTAAGGTCTGTTCAAGGTTCTCGTTTTCACTATCGTCATCACCCATTATCATAACGGAATAGGATATCAGGAAAATGAACAGTACGGCAAGTACGGCCGTAAATACTATTTTATTCTTTTCTACTTTCATCGGATGTTTTTTTTAGAGTATTCTCGAAGTAATCTGTAATCAACAATCCGTGCGGATTGTTGGGAAAGTTTCGGTCTACCATAATCAGGTTTCCGGTGGAAACCAGTTCGTAGGTATCGATTACAGACCCTCGATTGATTTCAAATAGGGTAATTGTTCTGAAACTGTAATGACCATTTTGCTCATTGATCTGGGAATCAATACGCAATACCTTTTGTACCAAGGAATATTGCAGAAGGCGATTATAAACCCCATCTGCTTTCTTCTGGCGATAGAGATTGTCCACGGAACTGTTGCCCAGCCAGAGCGCCTTTTTCAGATTCTTTTCATAATTGCTCGCATCTATATTATAGAAATAAGTGTGGAACAGTTCCAGGTGTGTTAGCGCTTCCACCTTGAAATTTTCCTTTTGGGTAACAAGCTTTAAAGGAATAATACTGCCATCGGTGTTGATGGCAAAGGCACTGTTCAAAGCTTTTCTGTGGATGTTGAAGGCCATATAAACCGAAAATATCCCCGAGAGCGTGGCGCATATAATGACCGACAGGACAATGAACCTGTTTAATTTTAGAATGGCATAAATGTTTTTATAGGGTGTTTTCATCTGTTGATTTTTATTTGTTTTTAAGTGGTCAGATGCAATTCGCCAATTAACATTTCGGTTGGTATCCAGAATTGTTATGGCTCATTTCATAGGAGTCTGATTAGTTGGTGAAAAGTCTTAAGGTGAACGAGGTGGCACGCCGATACAGCTTGAACTTCAAGAACACGATAAAGCCAACGGAACCCAATTGCACCACAGGGGCAAAGAAGCCCTGACCCACATCCGTACCGAAAAGGTTGGTCCAAAAGTTGGTGTTGATTTCCGTATAAAGGGCGTTGACAAAAACATTGACCAGAAAGAATGCCGGTACGAGCATATACACCGCAGCATAAAGCTTGAAAAAGGTATAGGCCAAGGAGCGGAACTTTTCGAAAACCGCCAAACTAATGACCAAAGGAAAAAAGGCCTGCATTATCCCCAAAAGGAAAAAGCGTTCGGCCAAGAATAAGGGATAGATGAACAGATCCAAAATCCAAAGGATGATGCTGACGATAAAGGCAAATATCTTAAACCCAAAAAGGGGTGTGACCAAAGCTTCATAAAGCAAGGTCATTGCGTTTTTTGCTGCATCTATCAGG
>TARA_R110002049_G_scaffold131554_7_pt1 | contig 10252 bp, 9 predicted proteins | sample TARA_R110002049 | Tara Oceans TARA_R110002049 (sample SAMEA4396941) | marine metagenome | biome: Polar Biome; feature: [SRF] surface water layer (ENVO:00010504); material: water (ENVO:00002006), including particulate matter (ENVO:01000060) such as... | depth 5 m
ACATAACGAGAATAAAAAATTCTTTGCGAAGCTAAAAAAGAAACCACCCAAAGACTTGGATTATGTGATGCAAGAATTGCACGACAATGAGTTTAAGCAAACCGATTGCTTAACATGTGCCAATTGTTGTAAAACAACAGGGCCTTTGTTTACCGACAAAGATGTTGATAGAATTGCCAAACATTTTAAAATGAACCCCCAGCAGTTTATTGCACAATATTTGCGAATTGATGAGGATAACGATTACGTATTGCAAGGTGTTCCATGCACGTTTTTAGGTGCTGATAATTACTGCTCCATTTATGAAGTGCGCCCAAAAGCATGCAGGGAATTTCCGCATACCGATAGAAAAAAGTTTCAGCAAATTTCAAATCTAACGCTCAAAAATGTAGCCATTTGTCCCGCTGCTTTTAATATTGTTGAGGCCATGAAGCAAAGGATAAAAAACCAGTATCTATTAATATAAACTTTTTGCGTCTCTGCGACTTTGCGAGAAAACATATTTCATTATATTTAGTGAAACTTTTTTCTTTGGAAATGTTACTAAACTATTTTGAAAGCATTCCGCCATTGCATCGCGGATTAATAATTGTTGGAGGATTGACTTTTTTTTGGATAATTGAAGGCATTACACCCTTATTTGGCGTTAATTACAGAAAATGGAAACACGCCGTACCCAATTTATTTTTCACATTAACCACAATCTTGGTTAATCTACCTTTAGCTTTTTTATTTTTAAAATCGTCTGATTGGGTGATGGCTAATAATTTTGGGGTCTTAAACTGGTTGCCTGAAATGCCTTTGTGGTTATATGGTATTATAGGTCTTTTTCTAATTGATTTTTTTGGTGCCTATTTACCGCACTTAATAGAGCATAAAGTAAAACCGTTGTGGATGGTGCATTTAGTGCATCACTCTGATCATAATGTAGATACTACAACAGCCAATAGACATCATCCTTTAGAAAGTATAATACGCTATGTTTTTACACTATTTGGTATTTTTATTATGGGTACACCTATAGCGCTCATTTTATTATATCAATCACTTTCCGTAGTTGCTACGCAGTTTAATCACGCTAATATTAAATTACCTAAAAAAGTGGATTATATTTTAAGCTATGTTATTGTATCTCCCGATATGCATAAGGTACACCATCATTATAAATTGCCTTATACCGACTCCAATTATGGAAATATTTTCTCGGTTTGGGATCGATTATTTGGAACTTATATGACATTGGATACCGATAAAATTGTTTACGGAGTTGATGTGTTTCCAGATAAAAAAAAGAATGGCAATATTAAGGATTTACTCATACAGCCTTTTCAAAAATATCAGAAACCAACCTATATTCCTGAAAAGGATACGTTATGAATAAGTGTTCAAAATATATTTTATACATGCTGTTTTTAAATTTGCTTATGAGCTGTAATCCATCAAAAACTATCGATATTCAAGGGCACAGGGGATGCAGGGGTTTGCTGCCCGAAAACACCGTTCCTGCATTTTTAAAAGCGATAGAGTTGGGCGTCCATACTTTAGAATTAGATGTGGTTATTTCTAAGGACAATGTGGTTGTGGTATCTCATGAACCTTATATGGATAGTGAAATTTGTTTAGATTTAGAAGGCAACGAAATTCTGAAATCTGATGCTGAAAAATATAATTTATATCAAATGACGTTTGATAGTATTAAACAGTTTGATTGCGGTACAAAGTTCCATCCCAGATTTCCAAAGCAAGAAAAAGTAAAAACCTATAAGCCATCTTTGGTTGAAGTAATTCGAGAAGCAAAAAAGAGAAACCCAGCAATTAAATTTAATATTGAAATAAAAGCAATACCAATATATGATGGCGTTTTTACCCCGAAACCTAAAGAATTTGTTCAATTGGTTCTTCAAGTGATAAATAAAAACGAAGCCTTTAACGAAACCAATTTACAGAGTTTTGATTTACGTGCTTTAGAAGAAATTAAAAAACAAGCACCTAAAATGCCCGTTGCACTTTTGGTTGATGAGGATGAAGATATATGGAATAAACTAAACTTAATGAGTTATACCCCAGAAATTATAAGTCCGTATTATAAATTATTGGATGAAAAAACAGTACGGAACTTACAAGCCGAAAATTATAAAGTGATACCTTGGACAGTCAATAAAAAAGAGGATTTACAAAAAATGATTAACTTAAAAGTTGATGGGATTATTACCGATTATCCTAATAGGCTAGTGGAATTATTAAATTAGCCAATTTCTAGCTAAATGTCACACTGAGCGCAGTCGAAGTGACTTTAGAAACCAATTAATTATTCATAAATCAAATACTTTTCCCGTACTGTTTTAAAAGCTTCCAATCCTTCTTTCCACAGTTCTTTAATTTCAGCTTCACTTAAACCAGATTCAATTTGTTTTTGAAGTTTTTTGGTACCTGCCAATTTGGTAAAAAAAGCATTGAAAAATTCATCTTTGTTTTTGGTATTCTTATAAGCTTCAATTAACCAATTTAGGTTTAAAGTGTTTAAATTTTCAGTAAGTACTAAGTTTTTACCATAACATAGTTTACCCTGATGTTTAGGGTATTTAGCACCATCGTTTGGTTGGGGTGTAAATTGAAAGTCATACAGTTCATTATTCAAAAACGGACTGCCAAAAATCTGAAATTGAAATTTTGTACCTCTGCCAACGCTTACATTGGTGCCCTCAAAAAAGCATAAGCTCGGGTACAAATTAATGGCTTTATCGTTAGGTAAATTCGGACTCGGTTTTATAGGCAAACTGTAAGCTGTTTTATGAGTATAATTTTTAATCGGAATCACTTTAAGTTCACACTGCGCACCATTTTTCAACCATTTTTCACCATTAATCATTTGTGCATATTCGCCAATAGTCATACCGTGCGCCACAGGAATAGGATGCATACCAACAAAACTTTTATGTTCCATTTCTAAAATAGGGCCATCAATATAATGGCCGTTTGGGTTTGGTCTATCAAGAATAATCAATGGAATATTTGCTTCGGCGCAAGCTTCCATAACATAGTGCAAAGTCGATATATAGGTATAGAAACGAACACCAACATCTTGTAAATCAAAAACCATCACATCTATTCTTGAAACCCCTTTTTCAACATCCTTTTCGTATTTTTTTGTTTCTTTCAATTGCTCTAACTTCGGTTTTTTATTGGCACTATAAAGAGAAATAATAGGCACACCGGTTTTTGTATCAATACCATCTTTAATTTTTTCGCCTGCATCAGCAGTACCCCGAAAACCGTGTTCTGGTGCAAAAACTGTTTTAATATCAATATTTAAACTTAATAACGAATCTACTAGATGAGTATAACTTCCGGCATCAGTCTTCTGTCCTATATCTTTAAAAATCACACTGGATTGATTCGCAACAACCCCAACACGTTTTCCTTGCAATAAAGGCAAATAGTCTTCAATTTGGTTTGCGCCAACAATAATACCTTTGCCATCCTGAACTTTTGTGCTGAGCACAGTCGAAGTATGTTTCAGGATCTCATTCTTGTTAACATCCAAACCCTTTTCATTTTTAAGTTTAGAAGCGCAAGAAATCAGTACCAAAACAAATAATAAAACTGTATTTTTGAAAACATTAAACCCCATTATATAATTTGAATTACGAGTATTTTATAGCTAAACGCATTATTGGTAGTAAAGCGTATAAAAGTAGCATATCGGCACCAATAATAAAAATTGGTATCGCAGCAATTGCTATTGGTATTATAGTCATGATGATTGCTATTGCCACTGGTATTGGTTTACAACAAAAAATACGCGATAAAGTGGTAGCGTTTAATGGGCACATAACTATAGCGAACTACGATAGTAACAATTCACAGGAAAGTCTTTTCCCAATTTCTAAAAATCAAGATTTCTATCCTGAATTTAAAGCGGTTGAGGGCGTTAACCATGTTCAGGCGGTGGCGACTAAGTTTGGGGTAATACGTACCGAAACCGACTTTGAAGGTGCTATTTTAAAAGGTGTTGGGAGCGATTATAATTGGAACTATTTTAATGATTTTTTAATAGAAGGACGATTGCCTTCTTTTGAGAAAAAATGGAGTGAAGAAGTTTTAATATCGCAATATCTAGCAAACCGATTGGGGTTTAAATTGGGCGAAGCGTTTCAAATGCTATTTACAAAAGAGGATATTGAACGGCCACCAAGTTTTTTAAAATGTGACATTGTTGGCATTTACAATTCGGGTTTTCAAGATTTGGATAAGCAGTATTTAATAGGTAATATTCGTCATATTCAGCGCATGAATCAATGGGAAGAGGACCAAATAGGCAACTTTGAGGTTTTTATTGATGATTACTCCGAAATACAACAAAAAGGTATCGAGATCCATCAGAACTTACCATCATTATTAGACTCACAAACAGTAACCGATAAGTACGCTTCAATTTTTGAATGGATAAAAATTTTCGACAAAAATATTTATGGCATTATCGGTATCATGATACTCGTAGCAGGCATCAACATGATAACCGCACTACTGGTTTTAATACTAGAACGTACCCAAATGATAGGTATTTTAAAAGCTTTGGGAAGCAACAACTGGAGCATCAGAAAACTATTTATATACAACGCCTCTTACCTTATTTTATTAGGGTTATTTTGGGGCAATCTACTTGGGTTAGGGCTACTGTTTGCACAAAAATATTTTAAACTTTTTCCGCTAGATCCAAGTGTTTATTACGTTACCGAAGCCCCCGTTTATATCAGTTTCGGCTATATTGTGGCACTAAATATGGGTACCCTTATCCTGTGTTTGCTTATGCTTTTAGTGCCATCTTATATTATCACTAAAATATCGCCAGTAAAGGCCATTAGGTTCGATTAATATGGTTTGGGCGTTACCCTAAAAAGGGTCGGGCTTTCCGCTATATCTTTCTGCGAAGCAGTCCCGAACTTGTTTCGGGATCTCATTATCAATATGCATCTCATTTCAAATAATACTTTTAGTATTAAAAGTTTCGCATAAAGGATGCCGCATCAATCCCTAACGCAGGCCAATCCGCAGTCATCAGTATTCAGTCAACAGTAATTTGCTTTCTTTAAACTTAGGTCATACGCCTTCCATCTTTAAATTTTAGTTTTCAAACTTCAAACTTCTTCTCAAAAAACCCACTTAATTCCATTATAACTAACATTTAACTTTTAAGTTTAACAATTATGTTAAATTTGTATTGAAATACATCCTATGGATTACGCAGAAAACATATTAGAAACTATTGGAAACACGCCATTAGTTAAAATAAATAAACTCACTTCACATTTACCGTGTTTAGTACTCGGTAAATACGAAACCTTCAATCCCGGCAATTCTACAAAAGATAGAATGGCGCTGAAAATGATTGAAGATGCCGAAGCCGACGGACGCTTAAAACCAGGAGGGACTATTATCGAAGGTACGTCCGGAAACACAGGTATGGGTTTAGCATTGGCGGCTATTGTAAAAGGTTATAAATGTGTTTTTGTAATTAGCGATAAGCAATCCAAAGAGAAAATGGATATTTTGCGGGCTGTTGGCGCAAAGGTGGTGGTGTGTCCCACAAACGTGGAGCCTAAAGACCCAAGAAGTTACTATTCAGTTTCAAAACGATTGAGCGAAGAAACACCTAATTCGTGGTATGTCAATCAATACGATAACCCGAGTAATACCGCGGCACATTACGAAAGTACAGGCCCCGAAATATGGAAACAAACCGATGGTAAAGTCACGCATTTTGTAGTTGGTGTGGGTACGGGAGGTACCATTTCTGGCGTTGGAAAATACTTAAAAGAGCAAAATCCAAATATTAAAGTTTGGGGTGTGGACACTTATGGTAGCGTATTTAAAAAGTACCATGAAACAGGGATTTTTGACGAAAACGAAATTTATCCATACATCACAGAAGGTATTGGTGAAGATATTTTACCCGAAAATGTTGACTTTAGCGTTATTGATGGATTTACAAAAGTAACCGATAAAGACGCCGCTATTTATACCCAAAAATTAGCTAAAGAAGAAGGTTTTTTTCTTGGTAATTCGGCAGGTTCTGCCATAAAAGGGGTGTTGCAATTACAAGAACATTTTACTAAGGATGATGTGGTAGTGGTTTTGTTTCACGACCACGGTAGCAGATATGTGGGTAAAATGTTTAATGATGAGTGGATGCGCGAACGCGGATTTATTGATGATGAAAAAACAACCGCAGAACATTTAGTAAAATATGCCACCAACCAAAATTTAGTTACTGTAAAAACCGAAGAGTTGGTAATGCATGCCATTGAGCGTATGAAAGCTTATAAAATTTCCCAAATACCTGTGGAAGATTCAACAGGATTTGTTGGTGCGATTGACGAAGCAGATTTATTGCGCAAGTATATTGAAAATAAGGATGTTTCCAATTTACCAATAAAAGATGTGATGCACAAACCGTTTCCAATGGTTGAAAAAAACACATCCATTGAAGCTATTTCAAAACTGTTTAATAGAGATAATAATGCGGTTTTAGTAAAGCTTGGAGACAAGAAATACCAAATAATCACGAAGTACGATATTATTAGTGCCTTGTAATGTTTTTGTTATTCCTGCGAAGGCAGTAATCCACTAGAGGCGTTGATATTTAGTTTCATTATGAGATTTCTCATTGCATTCGAAATGACATCCGGTTTTATTAATAATTGTCACACTGAGCGCAGTCGAAGTGCCATTTTAAAGGGGCCACGTTAAAAAGTTGGGGAGTAAACTTAATTCTTAAAATGAATGAATAATCTTGATTGAATTTTGACAAACAACCTTTTAATAAGAGATTTCGAAAATCCCTTTGTTTTCGAGGCATTGTGAAATAGAATAATTCTCCTATGGTCGGATTATTTCCAGTTCAACAAGCCTTGAATCATCATTATTATTTTTAATTTAAAATTCCTCCCCATAAAATGAATGTGACCCTTTTAAATCAGTTATTTCAACACAACACTTTCAATCTCTAATTTAAACGATTCCGCTTTTTTGTTACCAATTAAAAAGGCAATCATTTCCATTTGGTTTCCGGGGTAGCTTTCCATATCTAGTTTTCTACCTCTAAAAGCAGGTTCTAATTGGTTGAAAGGAATTTCTATAGATTGCCAATCGCCACTGGTATTAAACAACGTCGTGTAAGAATGTCGGTCATTATTATTCGTTTTTACCCGAAACTGATAGGTTTTCCCATCACCTTTTAATTTGATGGAAACTTTTGTAAATGCATTAACTTCTTTAGTATCAAAAGTATGTTGCACCATTGAGAAGCCACCGTTATTTTCTAAAGAAACCGTTCCGGAAAACTCACCAAAACCAGCATCATTTAGTTTAAAATTTCCATTGGAACGCCCACCCATTACCACATCATCAACAATGCGCCAGTTAGTAATATCATTTTTAGTATTAAAATCGAATAAGGTCATAGTGCTTTGTATAGTTATAAGGGTTAAAATCAGTAAAAAAGGTTTCATTGCTTAGGCTCGTTTATCGGTATGGTATAAATGTTATTTTTTAAGAGATTCGTATTCTGAAATCCCCAATTCATTTTCAACAAGATACATTTCTGGTATTCCAACTGTAATTCCCATATTAATTCCACATCTTACAAAATATTCTTGTCCTTTCTGAATGTCAATTATGATAGATTTTCTTGATTCTGTATTACCCCAAAATTCATGTTTTCCATAGTCCGTAATCTTATATTCAAACTTCTCACCATTTCTAACTTTTCCAATAACAGTTTTGTCATCCATCCTAACTTTAATCCCGATAGCAGAACCAGTAAAAATTTTTGGACGATAAAAATAAATAACGGCATAGTCAGCATCTAAAGTTAATCGTGACTTGTTTTTAAGTTTTTTATTTTCAGAAATTTTAGATAAAACTTCTGAATTGAAATTCCTATATAAGTTTGCTTTTATACGGTAGCAAGTGCTTTCGAAAGTAGGGTTTTTAATTTCCGTCAAGTAAACTATGTTTGCACCTGATTTTTTTGCAGTTTCTTTTGCCTCGTTTATAACTGTATTATAACCACAATCTGTAGAAAACCCTGAGTCACCAATTTTCAATTCCCCTATGTAAGTTGAATTATCAGGAATGTTTTCATTGAAATTGAGAATTAATATTTCAGTCTCAGAATCTAATGGTTTGTGTGTTTCGGTTGATAGATTTGTCCTGATTTTTGGAGAGCACGATTGTAAAACTATCGTCGTAAATAGAAATATAATAATTACTTTTTTCATTTCCTTAAGTTCAGTTTTAATTTTTGCCAATATTCTTTACGCTAATAAATTGCATCAATTTTTTTAAATCCTCAGTCAAACGAATTTAATTGAAATTTTTTACAAATTCAACTATTCTCAATATCACTAATGTGATGCTCTAAAGCTTTTACCGAAATTTGTATTTCAACAATTAAAAGTGCTAATGATATAATTAAAAGTAACAGTGCCAAACCAAATACCCACACGGCAATCATGTTTTGTTGTATATAAATTAAAAACATAGTTAAAACACAAAGTAATAAGCTGGTAATTCCAAAAATTTGCATAGAGCGCGTTAAATACAAACGTTGTTTTATATTCTTTATTTGAGCAATTAAAACAGAATCTTTTTCTTTTTTATAGGTGTCGTGCAAACTGCGTATTATGGCGGCATACGCCAAAAACCGGTTGGTGTAGGCCAGCATAATTAACGAAATGGCCGAAAATAAAAGCGCAGGAGTGGTTAAGGTAAGTTGTTCCATAAAGGTTACGTTTTGTAAAAAACTAAATTATAAATTCCATTTTGGAATTAGATACTTTTCATTAGGAATTTTTATCTTTCCACAATGCAAGAAGATTTTCTACATTATATCTGGAAACATAAAAAGTTCGATTTTAAAAAACTAAAATCTGAAGCGGGAGAAGCCATTGAAATTCTATCAGTTGGCGGGCATAATTTAAATTCAGGTCCCGATTTTTTTAATGCAAAACTTAAAATAGGCGGACAACTTTGGGCTGGAAATGTTGAGATTCATGTAAAATCATCTGATTGGTTTTTACACAACCACGAGCAAGATAAAGCTTATGATAATGTTATTTTGCATGTGGTATGGGAACACGATACGGATGTGTTTAGGAAAAACAGCAGCGTTGTACCAACTTTAGAATTAAAGGCACATTTGCCAACCGAACTTTTAAACAACTACCAAAAGCTTTTTAGCAAACAAAATACCTGGATAAACTGTGAAAATGATTTTGCGGGTATTAACGATTTTACCTTAAACAATTGGTTGGAGCGTTTATATTTTGAACGCTTAGAACGCAAAGCCACAACCATTGAAACGCTTTTACAAGAATCTAAAAACGATTGGGAAGCGGTATTGTTTAAAATGCTGGCTAAAAACTTCGGGCTTAAAGTAAACGGCGACGCTTTTTTAAGTTTAGCAAGCTCTGTTGATTTTTCAATAATCAGAAAAGCGCAATCCAATCAGCAAACTTTAGAGGCTTTACTATTTGGGCAAGCCGGTTTGTTGGATGCTGATATTCAAAATGCGTACCATCAAGGTTTAGTTAAAGACTATCGGTTTTTAAAGCAAAAATTTCAATTAGAAAATAATCAGGTTTTACCTTTGCGATTTTTTAGGTTACGACCACCAAACTTTCCAACCATCAGGTTGTCACAATTGGCCAGTTTATACCATGAGCATCAAAATTTATTTTCAAAAATAATCGAAACAAAAATTTTAGATGATTTTTACAATTTGTTTAAAGTGAACACATCAACCTTCTGGGAAACGCATTACACGTTTCAAAAAGAATCAAAATTATCTGTTAAAACCATTTCAAGACCATTTATAGATTTATTGCTTATTAATACCATTTTACCTATTAAATTCTGCTATGCCAAACAAAAAGGTGAAACCATTGATGAAGTAATTTTGGAACTCATTTCTAAAATAAAATCAGAAAAAAACAGTATTATTGATGCGTTTAATACCTTAAAACCTGTTTCAAAATCGGCTTTACAATCGCAGTCACTTATTCAATTAAAAACGGAATATTGTGATAAAAATAAATGCTTACAATGCGCCATTGGAAATACCTTAATATCTGGAACTATTTAAAAAAGCGCATTAAAAAACATTAAAGTCATAGAGATAGCAATAGTTTTGAAGAGTCATAATAAAACATGAAACATCCATAACTAAAAGTTCGATACCCAAGGACAA
>TARA_R110002049_G_scaffold265234_2_pt1 | contig 10247 bp, 10 predicted proteins | sample TARA_R110002049 | Tara Oceans TARA_R110002049 (sample SAMEA4396941) | marine metagenome | biome: Polar Biome; feature: [SRF] surface water layer (ENVO:00010504); material: water (ENVO:00002006), including particulate matter (ENVO:01000060) such as... | depth 5 m
TTAAAAGCTACTTTAATCTCAAAGGTATTGCCGAATAAATTCTGTTTCGCTCCAATGAAGTAAAGAGCTAGCATAAAACATGCAGTTCCTATTACTATAAAGATTCCAAGTTTTATATTATTTGTTTTTTCTGTCATAATTTCTAAGCATTAAAGAAGGCATTAACCCATGGATCGGTTGAGTTTTTTAATTCGTCAAAGGTTCCATCTTTGTAGTTGATTCCATCTTTTAAAATAATAATTCGGTGTGCTGTGCGCTGAATACAACTTAAATCATGCGAAATGATAATAGAAGCTGTTTTGTACTTTTTATGAATCTTATTCATCAGTACATTTATTTCCTTAGAGGTAATTGGATCTAAGCCAGTAGTGGGCTCATCGTATAAAATAATCTTTGGTTTTATAATTAGCGTTCGGGCTAGGCTGATTCGCTTTTTCATCCCACCTGATAATTCAGAAGGCATTAAATCTATGGTGTGTAATAGGCCTACATCGTCTAAAGCTTCTTCAACTAATTTATTCGTTTCCTCTTTTGAATTGTCTAAACGCAATCGACGTAGGGGAAATTCAAGGTTTTCTCTTACCGTCATGGAGTCGTATAATGCATTACTTTGGAATAGAAAACCAATGTTGCTTCTAATCTTGTCTAATTCAGCTTGCTTTAAATTTAATACATTTTGGCCCAATACGTTTATACTTCCTGAATCTGCTTTAACCAAACCAATAACACATTTTATTAAAACCGACTTCCCACTTCCAGACTGACCTAAAATAGCTACATTTTCTTCCTGCTTTACATTTAAATTGAACCCATTAATTACATGGTTACTTCCAAATGATTTTCGAAGGTTATGGATTTCAATAGCATATGTTGGTTCTTCTGTATCCACCTTATAATCCATAAAAGAGGTCTATTATTTGAACAGCTAATAAATCGATAACAAAAACCATAAGGGAGGCAACTACCACGGCTGAGTTAGCTGAGTTACCAACACCTTCAGTTCCTTTTTTAGAATGATAACCCATATAGCAACCAATTAGGCCTATGGCAAAACCAAAAAAGAAACTCTTTACGATTGATGGTATCAAATCACTAAAGGCTAAGGAATCGATCACTTGACTAAAAAATAATTGACCACTTACTGCACCTTTAATATTCACCCCTAAGTAAGCGCCATAAAGCGCAATTACATCAGCTAAAATAACCAATAAAGGCAGCATTAAAGTGGTAGAAAGGATTCGGGTAGTTACTAAGTATTTAAATGGATTGGTCCCTGAAACTTCCATTGCATCTATTTGCTCAGTTACCTTCATTGAGCCTAATTCAGCGCCTATCCTAGAACCGACTTTACCTGCGCAAATAAGTGCTGTGATAACTGGGCCAATTTCTCGAATAATAGAAACCGAAACCATGGCAGGTAACCACGATTCTGCACCAAATTCTACCAATGTTGGCCGAGATTGAATGGTAAGAACTAATCCCATTATAAATGCAGTAATTCCTACTAAAGGAAGTGAACGATAACCGATCTCTACAGATTGACGCATCACTTCTTTCCATTCAAAAGGAGGAGTAAATCCTTCTCTAAAGAAGCGGATTCCAAATCGACTAATATCTCCAACTAGATAGAAAAATTGCTTTACAGAAGTAAGAAGAGTGGCATGGTTTCTCACTGAATACTTTTTTCAAAAATAATCAGCAAATAGTTAGAAAATAATGATAAACGTCAGTCCAATTAAAAGTTCTTCCATTTCTTGTAATTTCATTTAAAAGAAAATTATAAATATGGTTACATTTAAGGCAACTTGAAGAGCTAATTTATGGAGCAAAATAATCAAGAGGATGAACTGAGAGCACAAGCCATTTTTAATGCGTCTGTAGACGGTATCATTACCATAAGTGATAAGGGCATAATAGAGTCTATGAATCCTTCATCATTGGTGCTTTTTGGATACGCTGCTGACGAGTTAATTGGTAAGAATATTAATTGCTTAATGCCTCAGCCGCATCGAAAACAGCATGATCAATACATTGATAATTATAATACTACTGGTCAAAAAAAAATTATAGATACCGGTAGGGAAGTAGAAGGATTGAGGAAAGATGGGACTACTTTTCCATTTCGGTTAGTAGTGAGTGAAATTAAATTTAAAGCTAAAACTATTTATACCGGATTTATACATGACCTTACAGAGCAGAAGGAAGCAGAAAGTACGCTGTTGAAATTAAAAGAGGAACTAGAAAAGAAGGTAGAGGAGCGAACAGAGGATTTGGCGCAAGTAATAGAAGAGACTCAATTTGTTAATCAGCAATTAAAAGAAGAAGTAGTCCGCAGAAAAGAAGTGGAGAGAGAGTTACAAAAGACCTTAAACAAAGAACTTGAATTAAGTGAATTAAAGTCACGATTTGTATCAATGGCGTCTCATGAATTTAGAACTCCTTTGACAGGGATACTTTCTTCTGTGGAATTAATTGGTAAGTATAATTCTGTTGATCAGAAAGATAAAAAGCAAAAGCATGTTGAAAGAATTAGGTCTTCAGTTCTGAATTTAACGAATATATTAAATGATTTTTTATCATTTGATCAATTGCAAGCAGGTAAAATAAAGTGTCAACCCAAGGAGTTTGATTTCTCCACTTTTATTGAAGAGTTAGTTGATGATACGCGTCAATTAAAAAAGCAAGGACAGGAACTTTTATTAACACAACATAATGAAAGAACTAGTTTCAATAGTGACCCACATTTACTAAAGAACATTTTACTCAACTTATTTTCTAATGCTATAAAATATTCTGATGAACATCAAAAAATAGAAGTGGTAAGTGAACTAAAGAATTCTGGTTTAATTTTAAAGGTAATTGATGAAGGTATTGGGATTCCTAAAGAGGAACATATATACTTATTTGATCGTTTTTTTAGAGCTAAAAATGCAAGTAATATTCAAGGTACAGGGCTAGGACTTAATATTGTAAAACAATATATTCATGTGCTTGGAGGAACTATAAGTTTTGAAAGTGAAGATGGTGAAGGAAGTACTTTCACGATTCAACTGCCCTTTTATAACTCATAACAAAAAATTATAACGGAAGAATGAAGCATAAAATCTTATTGATAGAAGATGATGAGGTAATTAGAGAAAATACCGCTGAGATTTTAGAGTTAGCAAATTATCAAGTAATTACCGCAGAAAATGGTAAAGTTGGTGTTCGAAAAGCAAAAATAGAACACCCAGATTTAGTCGTTTGTGATATTATGATGCCTGAACTAGATGGGTATGGCGTTTTATATATTCTTGGAAAAGATCCTGAAACATCCATGATACCTTTTATCTTTCTAACGGCAAAAACGGAGAAAAGTGATCGTAGGAAAGGGATGGCGCTTGGAGCTGATGATTATTTGACCAAACCGTTTGAAGAGATGGATTTATTAAACGCTATTGAGGGGAGATTGAAAAGAAGCGCTTCGTTCAAACAAAATTTCTCGGCTGATCAGGTCGGTCTCAATAACTTTTTAGAACAAGCTAGAGGAATAGAAGAGTTAGATGAATTAGCAGATTCAAAAATTACAAGAATTTACAAAAAGAAAGATACCCTTTATTATGAGGGAGACTTTCCAAATGCTGTATTTCTATTGACAAAAGGTAAGGTGAAAACCTTCAAAATAAATGAAGATGCTAAAGAATTAATTACTGGTTTATTAAAACCGGGCGATTATTTTGGCCATTTACCAATTATGGAAAATAAACCCTATGATGAATGTGCGGTTTGTCTTGAAGATACAGAAGTAGTAAAAATACTTCGCCAAGATTTTTTGAAATTATTAGAAAAGAATAGGGATGTATCTTCTAAATTTATAAAGATGATCTCTAATGATTTAGTAAAGCGAGAGAAAAAGCTATTGAGCTTGGCTTATGATACTGTTCGAAAACGAGCTGCAAATGCTTTACTGGAGTTAAAACAGCGCTTCGGTACTGATGATGAAAGCTATCATATAGATATGTTAAGAAGTGATTTAGCGAGCATGGTGGGGACAGCTCCAGAGTCTATAATCAGAGCCTTAACCGACTTTAAAGAAGAAGGTCTTATAGAAATGAAAGGAAAAGAGATTTTAATCAAAAATGTGAAAGGACTAGAAGATATTTGGTAAGTCTTGGCCCGCGACTAACGGAAATAAAATTTCAAAGAAATTCCAAAGGTGATTCACTCATTAATTGCTACTTTAACAAATTACTAAATTGTTACATTAGTCCAATTAATCAAAACTTCGCCAAATCTGCTTTAAATCGATTTATCACGGCCTTTTCTTCAGTGGTAACTGTTCCAAACGCAGCAGCTACCTTTTCTAATACTTCTATAAATTCTATCTTCATTTCTTCAGTTAGGTAATTACTACAAATATCAATTTCGCTTAGAGCTACTTCATACGCATCATCTACTTTATAGAATTTATCTTTTTGTAAGATGTGAAAAATTATTTCAGTTATATTAAAGGCATACTTATGGCTTTTAATTCCTGCTACCATAATGTCATGAAGCTTGTTTTTTTCTTCATAATTAACCTCTCCATCAGCTTTGGCTACAGCATAAGCTAGTTGTCCCAAAGCATAGTATAATCGTTCCTTTCCATCCATTTTTCTGCTACTTTTAGTTGAGTTTTCTTTGCATAACTAAAAGTGGCATTTTTGTGTGCATTACAACGCTTTTAGTCACACTTTTGTGAAATAAGTTGTGAAATAAATTTCCTTTATTGGTAATCATCGCGACTAGGTCAACTGGGTTATTGGCTACAAATTCATTTATGGCTAATTCTACATTTTCACCATCTTGTATCTTTAGTTGATGAGGAATATCTGTCAAATGAACAGTTACCTCTGAGCCTATAAACGCTTTAATTGCAGTTTTGTCTTCATCATCATTAGACATATATAAAGCGTCTATTTCTGACTTATTTTTTACCGCAATTTTCTTTAAAATATCAATGTTTATTTTTGGGTCGGTCAATGTTTCATCAGTGGCAAACAATATACGCTTTGGTAGTTTTACTTCTGCCTCTTCAGGAACAACCAACAAAGGGATAGAAACACTTCTAACCATAGCTGAGGTTCTACTTCCAATAAAAACTTCAGCTAAACCACTAGCACCTTTAGTTCCCATCACAATCACATCGAAGTCATCTTCTACAGAACTTGCTACATTTACCACATCTCCAATTGAAAATTTGGTACTAATTGTCGCTTTTAGGTCAGGAAATGATTCTTTGATTCTCTCCTTTTCTTTTTCAAATAATTGTTTCGCATTTTCATACGATAGGTCATTTACTGAATAAGAAATGTCAGGCACAGAATAAGGAATGTAAAATGTGTTCAGTAAGGTAATTTCTGCATCTTGTGCATCAAAAAGCATTAAGGCAAAATCAGTTGCTTTTTTTGCATTTTGAGAGAAGTCAGTGGGAACAAGAATCTTTTTCATAGTTGTTTATTTTTACTCAAAGTTATTTTCAATTTCATTTATTTCTGCTGACCTTACTCAATCGAAATACTGACTTTTATCATATCATTCTATTTGATTTGAGGTCAACTTTACAATTCAACTACTCATGTATGAAAACATCACTTTGGACTGTCTGTCTTTTCATTTTTACTATGCTCTTAATTAGCTGTGAAAGTGAGGGGGAAGGTATAAAACCTGAACGAATTAACTTGATTGAATCAGTCTATTCTTCCATAATAATAGAACCAGATTCTTTTTACAAAGTCTTTGCTGCAACAGGTGGTATTATTGATGAAATAATGGTGGAAGAAGGAGAGCAAATAAAAAAGGGGGATCCGGTGGCTCGAGTAGTAGACGATAACTCTATCCTCGCAAGCCAAAATGCTGAATTAGAAATGAATTTGGCAAAACAGAATTATGAAGGGAAATCAAATCTGATTAAAGACTTACAAAATGAATTGGCCGTAGCCACCTTAAAATTGACCAACGATTCTACTAATTTTGAACGACAAAAACGGTTGTGGGATCAAAAAATTGGTTCAGAAACAGAATTTGAACAGCGAAAGTTAGCCTACCAAACAGCGCAGAATAATGTGAGTGCATTACGCAGACAATTAAAAAGGAAGCAAGATGAATTACAAATAGCTTTTCAAAAATCTCAAAATAACTATGCTAATAGCTTAAATAAGCAAGCTGATTTTATGGTAACAAGTAGGGTAAGCGGGAAAGTATTTGAATTGCTAAAAGAAGAAGGCGAATCTTTGGGGCAACAAGAACCCATCGCCTATATTGGCAGTAGTGGTCGCTTTATTATTAAAATGCAAGTAGATGAGGTAGATATTGTTCAGGTTAAAAAAGACCAGACGGTTTATGTTACGCTGGATGCTTATGAAAACAAAGTTTTTGAAGCAAGGGTAGAGAAGATAATACCTCAAATGAATCAAGAAACACAGACCTTTTGGGTAGAAGCCAGCTTTATTGATCCTCCTTCTGTTTTGTATTCCGGGTTAAGAGGGGAAGCCAACATTGTAATTGAGAAAAAAGAAAATGCGTTGACAATACCACTAGCGTATTTAATTGACTTTAATAAAGTAATAACTAAAGCAGAAACGCTTACAGTGGTTACTGGATTAAGAAGTCTGGAGCGAGTTGAAATTTTGGAAGGGTTAGATAGCAATACTACACTCATCAAACCCTAAAAGATGAATTATACACTATTATTTAGTATTGCCAAAACACATTTGGTTTCTCGCTTAAAGCAATCAGCTGTAGCGGCTTTGGGTGTTACTTTTGGTATTGGCACTTTTATAACCATGGTTAGTTTTATGACTGGCTTAAATAATTTACTAGATGGATTAGTTTTAAATAGAACGCCCCATGTACACCTTTATAATGAGTTTAAAGTCAGCGAGAAGCAACCGATTGATTTTATTGTAAATCCATCGAAAGAACTCACTATTATCCGATCGATAAAACCAAAGTATAATCAAGTTCGCATTTCAAATGCATTGCCTATTTTAGACCTTTTGAATAAGGATCCACGAGTAAAAGGTGCCATTCCTCAAATTACAGCACAAATTTTTTATAAAGCAGGAGCAGTAAACTTAAACGGAATACTAAATGGTATAGAGCCATTACAGGAAGATCGACTTTTTAATATTGGCGATTATATCATTGAGGGGGATGCTCAATCACTTAAAAATACTACGAGCGGAATAATAATTGGATCTGGAGTAGCTGATAAGTTGAAATTGTCGATGGAGGATCGAATATATGTATCCTCTCCTACAGGTGCATTATTTCAGCTTAAAATAGTCGGGATTTACCAAAGTGGATTAGCTGAGGTAGATGATGTGCAAAGTTATGTAAATGTAAAAATGGCTCAGAGAGTTATGGGACAGTCGGAGAATTACATTACGGATATTAATGTAAAGCTTTACGAAATAGAAAATTCGGTGGAGATGGCTGAGCAAATGAGCAAGCAATTTAATGTATCAGCGATAGATATTAATGCAGCAAATGCTCAGTTTGATACCGGAACTTCTATCAGAAATATTATTACTTATGCCGTTTCTATCACGCTTCTTATTGTTGCCGGATTTGGTATATATAATATCTTAAATATGCTTATTTATGAAAAAATGAATGATATTGCTATTTTAAAAGCAACTGGTTTTTCTGGCAAAGATGTGCAGTATATTTTCATTACACAAGCCATGGTAATTGGTGTTATCGGAGGTGTTTTAGGTCTTATAGTTGGGTTTTTACTTTCTGTATTAATAGATAATACACCTTTTGAAACGGAAGCTATTCCGACCATCAGCACGTTTCCTGTTAATTTTGATCCGAGTTACTACTTCATTGGGATAATTTTCGCTTTGATTGCTACCTTTTTAGCTGGCTATTTGCCCTCTAGAAAAGCCAAGAATATTGACCCTGTGGAAATAATTAGAGGACAGTGATTATGGGAAAAGACATCGTTTTACAGGCACAAAAAATCAATAAGTACTTTAGGGTACCAACTTTATTTCATGCGCTAAAAGACATTAGTTTTGAAATAGAAAGAGGAGAATTTGTGAGTATTATGGGCAAATCGGGTTGTGGGAAGTCTACCTTGCTGTACATCCTATCTACAATGGATACCGATTATGATGGCCAATTGTATTTAGATGGAGAAGACTTGTCGCACAAAACACCGGATGAATTAGCGTATATCCGAAATCGGCATATTGGGTTTATTTTTCAATTTCACTATTTGCTTCAAGAGTTTACGGTGTTAGAAAATGTAATGTTGCCTGCCAAAAAGTTGGGCATAAAATCGCTGGAAGAGATAGAGCATGATGCCATGGAAAAATTAAGATTACTTGGTATCCAAGATCAGGCTAAAAAACTGTCGATGCGTATTTCAGGAGGTCAAAAACAGCGGGTTGCCATTGCTCGTTCACTCATTAATAGTCCTTCTATTATAATGGGTGATGAGCCAACAGGAAACTTGGATAGTAAGAATGCAGAAACAGTTTTCTCTATTTTAAAAGAGCTGAGCGAAGAGGAAAAGTTATCACTGCTAATCGTTACCCATGATTTAGATTTTGCTCAAAAAACCAATCGGATAATTGAAATGGAGGATGGGAGAGTGATTAAGCATTAGCTATTTAAAAGATATTCTCAGATTTTGACCCCCATTACTCTTATTACTGACAAATATCAGTTATATAATAAAACTATATGCTCATCTTTACAAGGTAACATTAAAACAACTGACTATATGGCCATAGATCCTTTTTTCCCCTTCATGTTGCGAGTAATTTTGGGTAGTTTATTCTTTTTTCAAGCTTACGATAAGGTTTTTCGCATAGGACTTTCTGAAAGTTACCTCGTTTTTCAAGAGGATTCTGAACGTAGAAACATACCCATTTGGTTTTTGAAGTTCTCTGTAGCACTCTCTTCCTTTATAGAGCTTATAGCAGGGTTCATGTTAATTATAGGATTTTTTCAAAGCTATGCCATGACTCTTTTAGGTATTAATTTAATCATGTTAACCATTGGGTTTGGCTACTTGCAGGGACTTTGGGATATGCGGCACGTTTTTCCTAGAATTATTTTGCTATCTGTTTTATATCTAATTCCCTTGGAAAATCAAGTATGGTCATTAGATCACTTAATGGGTCAATTCATTTAGAAGTATTCTCCTAATTAGCGACTACAAAAATTTAATTACCATGTCTGAAAACATCAAAATTCATTTTTTAGGAGCCGCTGAAACAGTTACAGGTTCTAAGTACTTAATAGAAACTCCTAACCATAAGATCTTGGTGGATTGTGGTCTTTTTCAAGGGTTAAAAAAACTAAGAGTAAAAAATTGGGAGCAACTTCCTGTTCCTGCCAATGAAATTGATGTTGTATTATTAACCCATGGTCATTTAGATCATACTGGATATTTACCTCGTTTAGTAAAAGGCGGATTCAGAAGAAGTATTTTGGGTACAGCTCCCACCTTAGACATTGCATCTATTATTTTAAAGGATAGCGGCAAAATACAAGAAGAGTATGCGAAAAGAGCCAACAAAGAAGGGTTTACTGTTCATAGTCCGGCGGAGGCACTTTACACTATTGATGATGCAGAAAGAGCCATAGCGCATTTTCGAGTTATTAACGAAGGTGAATGGATAACGTTATATGAAGGCATAAAGGTTAGGTTTCAATACAACGGTCATATTCTTGGGGCAACTTTTATAGAGCTGGATATTAATGGTAAACGATTGGTTTTCTCTGGGGATGTTGGTAGAAAGCAAGATCTACTCTTGGAATCACCTAAGAAGCCTAAAAAAGCTGATATTCTTTTTGTAGAAAGCACTTATGGAGATCGTCTACATCCAGAAGAAGACTTAGAAGAAAAACTGAAGGAGATGATTAATAGAACCGTGGAGAATGGTGGTACACTTATTATTCCAAGCTTTGCTGTAGAACGCGCTCAAACACTTATGTACATCTTATGGCAGTTAAGGCTTAAAAAGGCGATTCCTCATGTGGAAATGGTTTTAGATAGTCCTATGGGAACTAATGTGCTTGATGTATTTCTAGCGCATGATAAATGGCATAAATTATCATCAGAACAATGCACAGAAATGTGTGAGAATTTTAGAATTGTAGAATCTTACGGAGAAACTTGGGAGGTTATCGACAATAAAGCTCCTAAAATAATCATTGCTGGAAGTGGAATGATAACAGGAGGTAGAGTGCTAACCTATTTAGAGCAA
>TARA_R110002049_G_scaffold126250_1_pt1 | contig 10232 bp, 7 predicted proteins | sample TARA_R110002049 | Tara Oceans TARA_R110002049 (sample SAMEA4396941) | marine metagenome | biome: Polar Biome; feature: [SRF] surface water layer (ENVO:00010504); material: water (ENVO:00002006), including particulate matter (ENVO:01000060) such as... | depth 5 m
TATCAATATTCCACTTTCCCAGTTAACTCCAAATCCAAATCCAAAATTATACTTATTAAAACTTAATTCTAATTCCCAATTATTTTTTTTATATATCATTTTATTTAATTAATTATTATTTTTTCAATACTATTAATTTGTTTAGCTGTAATATCCTCTGGTAAAACATCTTTAGAAAGCATAACTAAATCTAAAGATATATCATCTTTCATTAACTCAGTTACTTTATCCATTTGTTTTCTTCTACCTTGTACTAAATCTTCATTTTCTTTTTCTAACGCGTCTATTATAGTTTTAGCGTCTTCAGGGTTTTCATTCGAAATTTCATTTACTTTGTTAGCTAATTTCATAAATTCTTCAGTAGGCTTTCCTAAATCTTCTAAATGTTTTAAACCTTCTTTTAATTTAGTAATATTTTTACTCACTGCTAATCCAAAGTCTTTACCTTTTAAATCTTGAACTGCAAATAATCCATTGATTAAATTTACGAATTCTCCTTGTGTTGCCTTAATTGTTGTCATTGTCTATTGTTTTTATTGGTTGTTATTAATTTTTAACTTAATGCTGGGTTTATCACTAAAAAGTGAATTTTACTTGCTGTTGTACTTGTAGATGTTGCTGAGTGTGGATTTACAATACTAATTGTACATGAACCATCAGCTACAGCTACTAAAGCACAAGCAAGTTGTTTATTGTTTACAGTGTTAACATCTTGCATAGTTAAAAGTATAACTGCTTCTGCTTGTATTGTAGAATTAGTAAGTACGAACTGTGCATTTGTTGTAGCGGCTAAAGCTACTGCTGCTAATGTAACTACTCCAGAAGTTGCGTTAAGAGTAACTCCAGTTGTATGATCTGTTGCTTGTGTAACTGTTCCACTACCTAAATGTATAATACCTTTGTCTGCTTGAGTAATTACTAAATTACCTGTATTAACTGTTACATTTTGTCCTTCTGCTGCTACTGTTAATCCAGCTGTTGATGCACTACCTGTATAAGTTTTTAATTGAACAGTTCCATCAGCTGTTCCAGATGTATCTCTACCTGCTGTAACTATTACAGATCCTCCTGCGCCATTTCCTGATGCTGTTCCTCCAGTTAAATTTAAATTACCTGCTGCTGCTGCAGCACTAGCTCCACTCTCAATAGTAACTGATTGTCCAGCTGTACTATTAGTAGTTGCTGTAGGTTTAATTGTAGGAGCATCTGTATTAGTAAATCTAATACCTCCTTTTATATTTAAAGTATCTGCAAAAGCTGCAGCAGGAGCACTTTCTCCCATAAATACTTTTCCATCTCCATCAACAGTTATTCCTTCATCTATTCCAGATCCTGAAATCCATCCATTTCCTTCATTTAAATCTATATTATAAGTATATGCAGATCCATCATACATATCTAAATTAGCTGCCATTGTCCCTAAACTAGATGCTATTGTAATTGCTCCTGCTGCATTAGTAATTGTTACATTACTTCCTGCTGTAAGAGTTGCTACTGAAGGGTATCCATTACTAGCATTACCTATAAGTAGTTGTCCATTTGTAGACATTGCTGCAGTAGCCGCTATTGTATCTGCTGCACTAGCATAGAGCATAGCGCCTTTTGCTATTGTAGATAAACCTGTTCCTCCATTTATTACAGGGCATTGACTAGTTACAGTTTTTGTAAAGTCTACTCCAGACATAAATAATGAAGTTGTATTATCACATAAACTTAAATCTACCCCTGACTCTACAAGAGTTAAAAGAAGATTACTAGAAGATGTAGCTACTGTTAAATTAGAAGCACTACCACTCTTAAGTCCTTTAAAGACTATTTGATTTTTATTTGTTAGTGTTGCACTATTATAAAGTGTCTCACTACTAGTACCTGCGGTAGATACAGCTGGAAACATTGTTTCTACAGTAATCTTTTTAGATTGTTTACTGCTACTATTAGTTACTAATAAATAATCAGTACTTGCTACACTTGTTTTTGCTAATGTTGTTAAATCGGTTACTTTTGCCATTTTTTTATTTTTATATGTCTAGATCATCTATTCCATCTATTCCTTGTACAATATTTGGAATATCTTCGTTAGATCTACTTCCTGTTAAAAGATTTGGAGTATTCTCACAATCTGTGCAGAAAGTATTTACAAAGTTAGTAAAATTATCTAAATAATTAGTATTATATGTATTTTCTGTATATCTTAAACTATCAGTACAATATTCCCAATATCCTGAGAGTGTTCCTGATGCTGTTTCTGGGTCTATTCCTATAACACTTGTAGCTCCGGTTGGAGTCCCATTTATAATTGACGGACCATTAAAGATCCATATATTTCCACTAGTGTGATGTTTTATAACATCCCCGTTAAATAATTGCCCATTTGTAGATAGATTAGAAGTTAAATCAAGGGTAGTAAACATAGCGGCTGTAGATGTTGTTCCAACACCCGTTCCTGTTACTGACACATCATTTAATCCTGTATGTGGACCCCCTGTTACCCATCGGTCTTCACAACTTATATAAACCTCAGACGCATTTGGTGTATTTGCATCTGCACAATTATATACACATGGTAACCCTCTCTGATTTAAAAGGTAATCTATTAAAATTAATTTCCATGCGTCCATTATAGAGCATTCATCAGATAATCCGGTTACAAGTTTATTGTAATAACTAAACCCACTTATTGAAATACAACTTTTAATTTTATTTAAAAGTATATCTATTCCTGGAGGAATACAAGGTGGAGGAGATAAAAAGTATGTACAAGGATTAGGGCTACATGTATTAAATGCATTTGGATTATAATTAGTTGCATTAGGATCATCACATCCACAAAATAAACAACTCCCATCATCAATAGTAGCTGTTGCTGAGTAATTTTCTGCTGCAGGATCAGTACACCCACAACTAGAACTATCAGTAGGAATAGTAACTGGTTCAGTTGTAGTACATCCATAACAGTCAGTTATAGTTACTGAATAATTTCCTGCATGTAATTGACCATTTACGAGTGAAGTTGCTCCATCTGCATATAAAGTAGGATCAGTAAAGAAAGATCCATCCCAACTCCAACTTCCACCAGCACATAACGGCATATTAACTGTTGCTGTAAAACTACCATCTGCATTTGATATGCAATCAACACCTGCTGTAGCTGGGGTAATTGCAAAAGTTACTATAGGTCCATTACCTGTACAATAGAAACAACTACCGTCATCCGTATTAGCCAACACATTAGTATTTAATGCAGCTGGATCTGTACATCCTTGAACAGCATCAATACATGAACCATCATCAGTATTTACGTTTAATGATGCATCATAGTTAAATGCAGATGGGTCTGTACACCCATATATAAATGGAATACAAGAACCATTATCTGTATTTGCTAAAGGGTCATAGTTAAACGCTGTTCCATCTGTACATCCAAGAATTGGCATAATACACGAACCATCATCGCATTCAGCATTTACAACGTAATTTATAGCTACTGGATTGGTACATCCATATAATGGACTTGAAATATTTAAAATTGGAGAATTTATAGTACAGGGACTAGAATTAGTATAAAAACTAGTAGTTACAAATCTATAGTCTGCATTTCCAAATTGATTTAGTAAAGAAGATTCAGTAAAATTTACTGAAACTTGCCCATTAGCATCTGGAGTTAAAACATGCCATATACCTGTTGCATTCCATACTCCTCCAGTAGAAGAATTTTTATATTGCACCGTTGACTCTACAGTAGATGGACTATTAGTGCATATAGATGTAAATGTATATGTTCTACTACATACTGGACTTCCTACATCTAAAGTAAGTGTTGTAGAGGTACAACAAAAATTATTAACAATTAAACAAATTGCAGGATCATGAGTATATAAATTACTATCTGTTAATAAAACATTACCACCACTACCATCTTGAGCAGTACCTACACCAGGATCATTTTCACATGCCACTACTGGAATAAAAATATCCATAATAGAGTAACATTCTTCAACTTCTACAGCTTCATCTGGATCACTAACATAAAATTTAACACTGTAGTACCCATAAGTAAAAGTAGCTCCTGTAGTAGTATTATTTATAACTGTATTAAAATCACCTCCACTAACTATATTTTGACTTATTGCACTACCAACTATAGTAGTACCTGCATTAAATCCAACTAATGTATTAAAAGTAGAATTACCAGTTGGAAGTTGTGAGTCCCATTTATATAATTCTATTTTAGTTTGCCCATTAATTACACTACTACTACCAGCTACAATCTTTAAAACTTCAGTCCAATATGAAGAATCTGGTAATGCACTTATAGTAATATCTACAGTTGTATCTGCAGTAGTTATAGCATTATGTGATAATGTATAAGATGCACCAGCTTGAAGAATACTACCATTATTTGCACCAACAGGCACATTATTTCCATTTTCTAATAATCCTGTAGCTGCAGTACAATACCAACAAGCTCCTGTATTACTTGAAGTTGCACTATCATTATAAGTAAGTGAATCAGAATCTGTACATCCAGAAATTAAAGGAGGGTCACTTAAAGTAACTGTAGTTTGTGCTAAACATGCAGCTGTAGAATTTGAATCAAATACATAAACATTATATTGTCCTGCTTCTAATCCTTGTCCTGCTCCTCCACTACCACTACCACCTACAGCAGGAATATAACCTACTGCAGAAGATGTGGCATAAGTTGCATTAGCTGTAGTAGTTAAAAGGTCTTGCGCTAAATCTGTTTGAAATCCAAATGTAAAAGTAATGCCTGAAACAGCTCCCGAACCAATATTCACTCCGGCTCCTTTACCAGCATTTACACTATTTAAAGGTTCTATTACAAATGTATAATTTGCCGTACCACTTCCAACTCCAGTTCCATCATCTACAGATAGTTCTAGTACTCCGTCAGTTCCTCCAACAGTTGTAGGGTCGGAGACCTGCGCACTTAATATAAATGTAGTACAATCTGGACAACAAATGTCAGTGTAAGTTGTATTAGCGTCAGTATAAATTGCTGAAGATATTGCAACTCCATTACAATCTTCATAGAAAGTGGTATCTCCATCATTATCATATCCTATATAATTTGCACTATTAATATTATTACAAGCATCAACTGTTTGCCCTGAAGCACAACTTTGTAAGTTTTCTGAAAATGTAATAGTATGTACAAATGGAAATCTTGGAGAAGCTCCAAATCCACTATACATAAACTGAGCAAATCCAATCTGTTCATAGAAAGTTGGATTAGTAGATCCAGCATGAATACGATTAATATGTATTAAACTAGACATAATACTCTCTCTCATATTATAAGAAGGAATACTATTAAGTGGACCATAACCATCTTTTAGATATACTGTATAAGATTCTACTGTTTGTATAGAACTATTAGTTTGATCAGGAACTCCATATCCACCAAAACTACTATTAGAATTTCTTAAAAATCCGTCTTCAAAAGCTTGATTAATAAAACTTCCAGCGTTTTCAGTATTATGTGTAAAATCAAGTACTTGAGAAGAGGTAATATCAAAAACTGCATCCCCAGAATAATATATATTAGATGGATCTGCTATTGGCCAAGTTTGAGTATACATACTACCTGTACTTACCGTAGCTTGATTACTATTAGTATTAACGTTTGCAGTCCAATTTACATTTGTATTTAAATTACAAGAACTTGTATTTCCATTCCAGTTATAATTTCCTGTACTTCCAAATAAAAATTCAAAGCCTTGTCTTTTACCTGGAATAGTTAATGTAAAAGATCTAACAATTCCAGAGGCAAATGTAACATCATAATTTCTCTGTGTGGCATCTGAACTATTTATTAAAGTAGATGCAGAACTATATGAAGCGGCTATTGTAGTAGCATTATAATTACCAGAAGTTCCCCCACTATCAAAATTAATACTATCTCCTGTAGTATCTGTAAGAAGAACAGCTTCGTCATATCCTGAACCTGATCCAGAAGAAGGTTTTTGAGTTACATGAATTATTACATAATTATTTAAAACTCTAAACGCATCAAGAGTTATATGCCTGATGTTATTACTAGGAGAAATAGACTGGCCAGGTTTTATTAACTTAGCAGGAGGTTGAGTTTGAAATTGAGATGTAGATGATATAATACCCGGACGTTTAGTAGGAGATGATTCACTACTAGAAGATGATTCGTCTTTACTTTGACCTTTTTCTTCTTTAGGAGCTCTTTCTATTTCTTCTCCCCCTTCTGGGTCTACTATTGTATAGTCGTCCGTTGGTACCATATATATATTTTTTTAATTATTTTTAGCAGTTACATCCACAACTATCGTCACAGACTTCTTTTGCTTTTAAATATTTTGAGATTGCGTCTTGTAAAAATCCAGCTTTTAACCCAGATACAGCATCATTAGCTTGCACTATTGCGTAATCAGCGGATTTTAATAATAAAAATACTTTTTGAGCTTTAGCTAAAGAAGATGCGCATTTAGCACAATCACAAGAGCAAGTAATAAGTTCATTAGTAAGTTTACTTAAACAGCAGTCAATATCACAATGTATTAACACTGCTTGTTCGTCATAAGCAGTTCCCTGTAGGGATATTACAACATTAACTACTCCATTTGATATAGACAAATCACTTAATGGTATAGGATAACTAATAGGTCCTGAATTAGGAGGTATAGTAAAAGTTGGATTTGGTACGCTTAATATACTAGACGTACCATCGGTAACATCTAGTGAAAAAGTTTGTGTTTGAGGACTAGTATAATTTAATATTACAAATATATTCTTACAACTAGCCGCTGCATTTACTGTTAAAGGCATAATTTTTTAGTTTTAAAAAAAAAGACCGATAGGGGGACAATGCCCCCTATAAGTCTAATTAAGTTACTTATACTAGTCTACTAGTATGTACTTTACAATAATGTCAAGTGCTTCTGATCCGCCATTTAAAGCTGCAGTAGCAATATCTACTTTAATTGCTGTACCATCAGAAATTGCTGGTGCATCTTCTGGAACTTCTTCTTCCACTACATGCCCTATTGTATCTAATTTTGCTTTTGCAATTAGTGAAGTCATTGTAATTCCACCTGCAATAATTTGAACTGTAGCTGAACCACCTGAAGCGATTACGCCTCTTGCAATTACAGTAGTAGATAAACATATTGCTCCCGAAGGAATAATGGAAGTATCCGCCAAAGTTTGTGTAGCTACTGTTACACCGTCAGCTACTACAAATCTTGCAAATGCATATCCAAATTTTATTTCTCTTTGTGCCATTTTATTTTATTTTTTAAAAGTTAATATTAAAGTATTACAGGCGTAAATACACCAGTAAAATACCCATTTAGTTTATTTTCTACTACTAAGCTATCTGCATCTCCTGCTACTAATGCTACATTAACTTCGATTAAGTTATCAACCCCATTAATTTGAGAAGAAGAAGACCCATCTTTAGTTGCTGCGATTGCATACATGTCATAAGTAGTACCCGTTGCTGCTTGTGCAGTTGGAGTCTTAGGAAGGTGTCCTCTTAAGTAATGCCCGTAAGTAATACCAAAAAGATTATCTTCCATTTCTTTTACTGCAAATCCGTCACCGTATCCTGGTGAACCTCCTGTAGTAAAACCATCTGATGTATGCGTTTGCGTACCACCATCATAACTTTCTACGATTAGTTGAATTTGAACTGGTTCGTAATCCCAAGTGTTTCCACTGTAAGCTAAATCACCTCTAAGTGCTCCTGAGAATACAACTGTTGCACCTGCTGTAGCATCACAAACTGGGTTTAACCAATCTGGTTTTGTTAAAGAAGCGTCTTCAAATGCTGTTTTAATTAAAGCATCTGCTGCTGTATGTGCAATTGTAGGATCTGCTGTTGTTCCAATAGTTGTTGAAAAAGTAAAGAACTCTACTCTAGGTCCTGAAGTTTTTACAATCTTAAGTACTAACTCTCCTATAGCTGCTGATGTTCCTGCAATAGTATTAGTAGCTGTTGCTGCTGCTGGAGCTACATAAGCTTTACCACTGTAATTCACTACATCTCTACCATAGATCCATGGAGTTGAAATATTTTTTCCAGCTGTTCCACCGCTTACGAATCTAATTTGAGGAGCGCTTGCGATTGTGTCTCCTAGAACCAATTCTGTTGGTCCTGAAGAACTCATTTTTTGGATAGATACTGCACCGTCTGCAACTAAGCCATTAGTTGTGCTAACTGCCGTACCATCTCCAATAATTAAATGTCTTGCCATTTTTTTTGTTTTTTAAATTATTATTTATTCATTCTTGCTCACCTCACTTTGGTGAGACTTGTATCGAGGATCACTAATGCCCTCTAAGATGCTACTCACCGTCATGTCCACAATTTCTTGATGTGTATGATCTGGTAACTCGCAATCAATCCCCAAAGATAGTGAAATATTCCTTGGATTTCTTATGTATGTTATTTTTACAGAATCTATTATAAATATATCATTCGTATATATATCAATACTACTATTACGTATGGTAGTTAAGGGATCTGTACGTTTTGTTTTGTTGAAAGGATCACCTAATAATGTAAATATGTCATCATGCTGTACAAAAGAATTATTTACCGTATCTTTTACAAGTCCAGTACTAGGATGTGTTGCAACTCTTTTTTCGTCTAAAATAAAAGTTACAGGCGCCATAGCGTCTATACTTTGTATTTCATTATTACTAGCATCGTAAGTTATTACTTCAGTTACAGGAAGTCCTGTAGATAAATCCCAATTATACCAATTATGTGTATCTGTATTAACTATGATAATAAATTGTCCTGGATAGTTATGTATTCCATACTGCTCCCAGTATACTGTAAATCCAGAACCCATATTAGCAGGATCTGTCATAGAATCTATTAAAGCAGAAATATCACTTGGGTATGTAAGACTAGAAGTGTTTGACCATATAACAGCTGTTGCTGAAGTAGCTAAATTACTAGAATCTTCAACCAACTCAATAGAGTTTGGAATAGTTGTATTTGAATTTAAGATAAAATCACTTAAACTAACTGTTATAAAAGGATATAAAAGTTCTGTATTAGGCATTTCTAAAGTCCAGCTAATTTGCTTACAACTTTGTCTGTATATAACATCAGATTGTTGTGAAACTAAAAATCTATAATCAGAAGGTAAATTAAATGTATCTACATGTGTAAAAGAGTTTACCTGCTCTTTATATGTAACAGGTCCTCTAAATTCTCTAACGAGACTTCTAAGATCATCAATTCTTTTTTGACTTTCTTCAAATCCTTTTCGATATAAATTATTTTTATTATATTTAGTATTAATAAACTTTGATAATGATTTATTTAATTCTAAATCTATCTCTTCTAATAGAAGCATATCAGCTTGGAGTGAATTAATCTTATCCACTCCCTGCTGAACTGCTAGATGCATTTGTTGTACATTCATATTATATTAATGATAACTCTTTAAGTTTTGCTCGTAATATAGTTAATTTTCCAGAATTCTTTTTATCTTTAAGATGAACAATTGTATCTTCTGTTGTATCTCCTAATACTTCATCAATAAAAATAATTTGATTTCCAATTTTTCTTAAAACTCCAGCTGAAATCATTTCTTCAATCTCTGCTTTCATTTCTAAGTTTTTATCTGTTGCAATCGTAATAAACCTTTTAGGGTCACTATTCTTAATTTCATACAAAGAATTTTCAATTTGATCTTCAGTCATTCTAGCTGGATTACTGTTAGACATTAATCTTAAAATTCTTTTCATGTTATCTAAGTTTGAAGAAACCTTAATAAATTCTTTGTCTGCATCTTTCTTAAGTCTGATAGAGTTATTTTTAACTTTATCTTCTCTTGTAAGATCTTGAATATAGAATTTTTTAGTAGTATCCGTATTCATTTCTTGTTTAGTTAATGCTACATAAGGATGCTTAATTGCAAAGTTATATTTAATGTAGTCCATAATAGTTATTGGACTTCCATCTTCATGCACACCTATTTCTAATTCAACACCTGTAAATCCGACAGGAATTGAAAGCTCTGCCCAAAACGCTTTAGAATGTTTAGGCCAATCAACATGTGCAGGAGAAACATCTAATATTTCTTGCATATACTTTTTTTCCTCTGTTGGTGTAAAACCTTTTAAAGGTTGTCTATTTACATAGACGCTACTAAGCCTTGATATTGCTTCGGCTCTTACTGCTTTAGGTAAGTGACCTCCTAGGTCCTTTCTCCTTAAAA
>TARA_R110002049_G_scaffold3161_3_pt1 | contig 10228 bp, 9 predicted proteins | sample TARA_R110002049 | Tara Oceans TARA_R110002049 (sample SAMEA4396941) | marine metagenome | biome: Polar Biome; feature: [SRF] surface water layer (ENVO:00010504); material: water (ENVO:00002006), including particulate matter (ENVO:01000060) such as... | depth 5 m
AATTGATAAATTATCTTGATATTTTAATAATAATATCATCTTTTCATCTGGAGAAATCAACTCCATAACCTTCTTCAACTGCTCTACTCTCATGTCTTGAAACTCAATAGTAGAATCAATATCTTCACCTATATTTTCAATATCAACATGTTCTGAACTTACAGACTTTTTTTCAAACTTCTTAGCTGTATTTCTAGTGACATAATTTACACAATGATTATAAGTAAATGCATATAACCACGTAGAAAATTTTGACTTTCCTTTAAAACTAGCTAATTTAACAAAAACTCTTAAAAAAACATCTTGAGTTAAATCCTTGGCTTCATCCACACCATTGGCAAATCCATAACATTTGTTATAGACCATACTCGCATATCTGTCGTACAAGACCTCGAACAACATAGTGTCGTTAGTTTTTACGATAGCTTCTACAAGCGCTTCATCGGTTAGACTATGAATAGCTTCTTTTGTCAAGGGATTTATTAATCTGTATAATTAGTTAGTTATTAGTCTTAAGACACTGAAGTATTTGATAGGTCACATTATTTTTAAATATTTTCCTACTTTTTTACTTCCTCTTCAATATCTCCTAAGTGATGCTGCAATGCTTTCGCTGATATTTGAATTTCCCATATTAAAAATAACAAAGAAACAATTAATAAGATTAATCCAAATCCAAAGGCCCAAACAGCTACAATATTCAATTTTATATAAATTAAAAACATCGTTAACACACAAAAAAGCAAACTACTGATGCCAGCAATTTGCATATATCTGGTTAACCTTACTCTTAATTTTAGGTTATTAATTTGTCTTAGTAACGAAGTATTTTGATGTTCTCTATACTTTTCACTAAGATTTCTAATTATTGCTGCATAAGCTAAAAACCGATTAGTATACGCTAGCATTATTAACGATATAGCAGAGAATAAAAGTGCTGGTGTTGTTAGCGTTAAATCTTCCATATAAACGTTTTAACAAAATTACTGAATAAAATTTCTAAACATAAAAAAAGCGAACTTTTTTAAGTTCGCTTTTTACATTTTTTATTTTTTTGATATTATTCTTTGTTCTCAGTACTTAAAGTCCATCGCAATATTAATATCCCAATCCTAGCAATTGCAAACGAAAACAACCCAAATGTCGCAGTTAATAAGGATACTTTTAGTCCTCCTGCAAAAACTGCTGGATCTACATTACCTATTGCTTCTATGGAGTCAAAAGCTGTGATTAAACCTATAACCGATGCTAAAAACCCTAAAACCAAGCCTAATAAACTAGAATCTACAGTTAATTTTAGCATTTTTTCAGTCTGTGATTTGTCTTTTTTTAAACTAATAAACCCTTTTACTATAAAAAACAAGGACAATAAAAGGCAAATTAAAATAAGCGTCATAAAGAAAGAGCCTCCTTCACTAAACCTATTTGCTATTAGACTTGTAGAAGTAAATAAAAAATTTGACATTATTAAATGGTACATAATTGATGATATTAAGTTAAACATAGGTCAAACTTAAAATTTAAAACCTGTCTAAATATTTAATTTCGACGAACAACGGTTTTAACATGCGATTAAACAACATGTTGAATCCATTACAAAACCCGTCATTCGTCTATAAACTCTTTAATCACTATAAAAATACAGTATTATTGTATTAACAATATTAGAAATGCTTAAAAAGAAATTCATATTTAAATTAATTGGTAAAGGTGTACTACACATTTTATTTTGGTGTGCTGTACTCCTATTCTATACTTATTTTTTTGGAGTTGGCAGCAACAATTTTAATGATACACTTATATTCTCGTTGTTCTTAATGCCAATTACAATTGCAACTACTTATGTCTCTATTTATAAGCTAATACCAGATTACCTCATTACCAAACGCTATTTTCAGTTTGTAACTTATAGTATTTACACGTTAATTATTTCTGCATATCTAGTGATGGTTTCTATCTTTTTTAGTTTGATTTATTTATCGAATTTTAAATACAATGATATGAACCCACTTACGAGAAATATTCTGTTTGTAATGACAGGAATATATCTTGTTACAGTTATTGTAAGTGCATTTAAACTTATGAAACTCAACATTAAAGCTTCAAAAAGAACCAAAACACTTGAAACTAAAATTTTAGAAACGCAACTTAAATTAAAAGAACAAGAGCTGAAGTATCTAAAAATGCAGATTCATCCTCACTTTTTATTTAACACATTAAATACCATGTATGGTTTTGCTTTAAAAAAGGCAGATGAAACGCCAGAAATGATATTAAAACTCTCTAATTTATTAGATTATTTGCTGTATCAAGTAGATAAACCATTTGTGAGTTTAAAGGATGAAATTAACCATATTGAAGACTATATTAGTTTAGAGCAAATGCGTTTTAGTGATACTTTGAATGTCACATTCTCAAAACATATAAATTCAGATGCCATTGAAATCGCTCCAATGCTATTCATACCTTTTGTAGAAAACAGCTTTAAACATGGTAAAATTATAAATGGTTGTTTAGATATTTCAATTCATATTGAAGCAAATACAGATACTATTGAATTCACTTTAAACAATAGTAGCACAAATGATTTAAACGCTACAGATGGCATAGGTTTGGAGAATATAAAAAAACGACTGGAGCTAATATATCCTAATAAACACAGAATTGTAATTCATAGAAATGATACTAATTTTGAAGTTGCATTGACGGTAAACCTTAAATCTGAATTAAAAAATGTCTAAATCCATATCTTGCATAATCGTTGATGATGAAATAATAGCAAGAGACATTATTGCGACTCACCTATCTAAAATTGAACGTATAAACGTAGTTGCCAAATGCAAAAACGCCATTGAAGCATTCAATTTTATAAATAATAACAAAGTAGATTTAATCTTTCTAGATATTAATATGCCCGAAATATCCGGAATATCATTCGCCAAATCCATAAACAGAGACATTAAAATTATTTTTACAACAGCGTATAGGGATTATGCAGTTGAAGGTTTTGATTTGCAAGCCGTAGATTATCTTTTAAAACCCATTGCCTTTGAGCGTTTACTCCAAGCCGTGAATCGTTATTTTGAAGTCAATTCAGCGTCTAACAACAACAAAATAGAGACAACAGAATCTAACGACTTTATATTTGTACGATCAGACCGTAAAATGATAAAAGTAGATTTTGATACTATTTTATATGTTGAAAGTTATAGCGATTATATAAAAATTTATCTAGATAATTCGGCTTCAAAAAACTCTGACAAGACTATAATAACAAGAGAAACTATAACATCTATAGAAGCTAAACTACCAAAAGCTCAATTTTTACGACTTCATCGGTCTTATATTGTCTGTATTGATAAAATTCAATCATTTACTAACGAACAAGTTACAGTTAATCGAAAAGCGCTTTCCATTAGTCGAACTTATAAGAAAGAAGTTTTGAAACGTCTAGAAAATTTTTAACTTTAAGAAAATAAATACCCAAATCTTAACGTTGTATAGCGAATGCTATGCTATTGAAAACCTGCTAAATGAGTGATTACCTGCACAGAACTATCCCAAATTTAAAGCCTTTTAGCTTTGAGCGTCATCACGATTCTCATTTTATAAATCAGCGTTGGGTATTGGTCAATGGTATTTCTAACAAAAAATCAATCTACACATTTAAAGACAATAACGTCCTTGAAATTTCTCGAAAAGATAACGTTATAAAAACTTCTTGGAATATCAATATCTTAAACAGCTTTTCTATTGAAACTGAAGATGGCTTAATTACTGTAGAAGCGTATTTTAAAGATGACGATATCTTAGTACTTAACAACTTAGACAAAGAAGAGTTTGCACTATACATTAATACCACTAACTATGATGACGAGGTAAATTCTGTTGAAGACATCAATACCTTTTTAAAAGAAAAGTACAAGAAAAAAGTTAGTACAATTATCTACGACCACAAATTCTATTACATAGAACAATCTAAAGAATATGGTCCTTTTAAAGTTGAAGAACTAGCAGAAAAAGTAAAATCTGGTGAAATTAGCGCCTATTGCTTTGTAAAGGACGTCAATGAATATGATTATAGTAAACGCATGCGTATTGAGGATTTATTGCACGAGCTGTAATATCATAACTATTCTATAATATTGAGACCACTGCAATATTTATTAATCACATTACCACATACATAAACCTATAATAATTAATGCTTTAGATACTTCACTACAACTTAAAGAAGCTACCTTTCTCGTTTTTTCAACCTTATTATATTTTAAATTTTACCGACTTATTTGATCCATATCAAATTACTAAATTCTTGTTAATATTTTATTTTTAATAGTAATACTATTATATTTGCAATCAAATAAATCAATTATGATAAACTTACTTTCAAATTTAAAAATTTCTGTACCAGATAAAATTTATATTAAAGACCCAGAATCTTCTAAATTGGGTAAGCGAATTATAGAGCACAGCATTCTGATAATTAATGAAATAGGCTTTGACAGCTTCACTTTTAAAAAATTAGGCGTAAAAATAGGTTCTAACGAAAGTTCTATTTATCGCTATTTTGAAAGCAAACATAAGTTACTGTTATACCTTACCTCTTGGTATTGGGCTTGGATAGAATATCAAATGGTTTTTGCCACGTTTAATCTGCCAGACCCTCAAGAAAAACTTTTTAAAGCTATAGAAGTGATTACGAAAAGTATTGAGGAAGATGTGACGTTTTCTCATATCAATGAAATAGTTCTAAATAGAATTATTATCAATGAGAATTCTAAATCGTACTTAACAAAAGAAGTTGATAGTGAAAACAAGGAAGGTTATTTTGTGATTTACAAACGTATGATTCAGCGTTTGCGAGATATGATTACTGCTATTAATCCTGAATACAAATTCGCCACAAGTCTTGCAAGTACTGTTGTAGAAGGCGCATTACATCAACACTTTTTAAAAGAGCACTTTACCTCATTAACAGATTGTAATAATAATGTTACACCAACCGATTTTTTTAAAGAGCTAACTATAAACGCTATTAGCAAGTAAAAACTATGAATAAAAAAGAAATTATGTCTCCTTGGCAAAGGCTTGTTGGCCTTTTAAAATTGGAGAAACGAGATTTACTTCAGGTTATCTATTACGCTATTTTCTCTGGTTTATTAGCATTAACCTTACCGTTAGGAATACAAGCAATTATCAATCTTTTACAAGGTGCACAAATAAGCACGTCTTGGGTGGTTTTGGTTGTTTTAGTAACTATTGGTGTTGCTTTTGTTGGTATTTTACAACTTATGCAAATGCGAATTATTGAAACCATACAGCAACGCATCTTTACTAGAGCCTCTTTTGAATTTACGTACCGTTTTCCTAAAATGAAAATGAATGAGTTACGTAACAATTATCCGCCAGAATTAGCAAATCGTTTTTTTGACACTTTAAATATTCAGAAAGGGATGTCTAAGATTTTAGTAGATATTCCAGCTGCTATATTGCAGATTGTGTTTGCATTAATATTATTGTCTTTTTACCATCCGTTTTTTATTGCATTTGGTTTTCTATTGCTGATACTAATCTATATTGTTTTTAAGTTTACTGCGAGAAAAGGAATGGAAACCAGCCTTATGGAATCTAAGCATAAATATAAGGTAGCACATTGGATTCAAGAAGTAGCAAGAGCTGTTGTGAGTTTTAAACTATCTGGAAAAACAAGTTTAGCCATCAATAAGAATGACGATTTGGTTAATGATTATTTAATAGCGAGAGAAAGTCACTTTAGTGTTTTGGTTATTCAATTCATTCAGATGATTGGCTTTAAAGTAGTCGTAACTGCTGGTCTCTTGCTAATAGGTGGATTACTAGTCTTAAATCAAGAAATGAATATTGGTCAGTTCGTTGCCGCAGAAATAATCATTTTATTAATCATTGCTTCTGTCGAAAAATTGATTTTAGGATTAGAATCATTTTACGATGTACTAACCTCTTTAGAGAAAATGGGACAAATTGTAGATATGAGTCTTGAAAATCAAGAAGGTGATAAACCCGAATTTAAAGATGAGTTTAATATAGAGCTAGATAACGTTTCGTACGGTGTTCCAGATAGAGAAGCTCACATTATTAAGGATGTTTCTTTAACTATTAAACCAAAAAGCAGACTTTTAATTAAAGGAGAAAGTGGTTCTGGAAAATCTAGTTTACTGCGTTTAATCGGTGGAATTATAGAGCCTTCTCACGGAAAGGTATACTTAGATAAATTTATGCTCAGTAATATCAACCTTAACCATTATAGATCACACTTAGGGTTATCATTAATAGATGAAACACCTTTTGAAGGCACTATTAGAGACAACATCACTTTTGGCAATAAAGAAATCTCAGATAACCAATTAATGTGGGCTATTGAAAATGTTGGACTTTTTCAATTTATAAAAGAAAGCCCAAAAGGACTAAACACCATTTTATATCCTGAAGGCAAACAAATATCATTTACCATCGCTAAGAAAATTGTTTTAGCTAGAGCTATCGTCAGCCAGCCAAAGGTTCTTATTCTAGAAGATCCTTTAGATCATTTTGAGCCAAAAGAAGTTAAGAGAATTATTTCATTTTTAACCAATGATTCTAATCCTTGGGCATTAGTTGTAGTAAGTCGATCAAATGACTGGTCTCAAAGTTGTACACAAGTTGTAACCCTTAAAAAAGGTGAAATCATTTAAAAAGAACGTTCCATGTTAAATATATCTAACAATCAATTACATAAATCGGTGAACCTATCAGATTCTAAATCGGGTAAACGGGTGTTTCACGATCGTTATTATAAGAATTTCAATAGGTTCTTATTGGTGTTTGCTATCATTGGTATTATCATTTTATTCTTGCCTTGGACGCAGAATATTACAAGTCGTGGTAATGTTACAACGCTTACGCCAGACCAAAGGCCACAAACTATTCAATCTCCAATTCCTGGTCGTATTGAGCAATGGTATGTTCGCGAAGGTGATTTTGTTGCAAAAGGCGATACTATCATGCAGATATCAGAAATTAAAAGCGAATATTTTGATCCAAATTTAGTAGAACGCACAGGACAACAGCGCGATGCAAAAGAGCTGTCTGTTGGGTCTTACGGTGAAAAGGTAAAAGCTTTAAATCGCCAAATAGGTGCATTATCTAATGAGCGTGGTTTAAAATTAGAGCAAGCAAAAAACAAACTTATTCAGTCACGCTACAAAGTGCAAAGTGATAGTATTGATTTAGAAGCTGCTATCACGAATAAAAAGATAGCACAATTGCAGTTTGATAGAACAGTAACTTTACAAGAAGAAGGTTTTAAGGCGACAAAAGATGTAGAAGATAAGCGTTTAAAACTTCAAGAAACCGAAGCTAAGTTAATATCGCAACAAAATAAATTGTTAGCTAGTAAAAACGAAGTTCTCAACGCTCAATTCGAAATTTCTCGAGTTAGCGCTGCTTATGCAGATAAAATATCAAAAGCACAGAGCGATAAGTTCACAGCACAATCTAGCCAGTTTGACACAGAAGCTCAGGTTTCAAAATTAGATAATCAATATTCTAATTACCAAATGCGAAATGACTTACGCTTTATAAAAGCACCTTTTGATGGTTATATCAATAAAGCGATTAGAGGTGGTGTTGGTCAAACGTTTAAAGAAGGTGAAGCTCTTGTTGGTATGATGCCATCAAAAGTAGATTTAGCAGTAGAAACCTTTGTAGAACCAATAGATTTACCATTAATTAATATAGGCGAAAAAGTCCGTGTACAGTTTGATGGTTGGCCTGCCATTGTATTTAGCGGATGGCCAGACATTACTTACGGAACTTATGGTGCAAAAGTAGTCGCTGTTGAAAATTTTATTAGTGATAACGGTAAATTTAGAGTGCTTTTAGCACCAGATGAAGAAGAGTACAAATGGCCAAAAGATATTAGAGCAGGTTCTGGTGCATACACTATGGCTTTATTAGAAGATGTACCAATTTGGTATGAGTTATGGAGACAGCTTAATGGTTTTCCTCCAAATTATTACCAACCAAAAGCAGATTCAAATTCTAAAAAGAAGTAAAAGATGCGTATAATAATGACAATTATAGTGCTCAGCTTAGGCACTTTTGGGTATGCTCAAACAGAGGATTTATCTAATGTAATGCCGTTTAATGAATACTTAGGTTATGTGAAGAAATTCCATCCAATAGTAAAACAAGCCGAATTAGTTATAGACGAAAGTCAAGCAAAATTATTAAAATCTCGTGGTGCTTTTGACCCTAAGTTTGAAGTGGATTATAACCGTAAAAAATTCAAGAACTTAGAGTATTATGACAAACTTAATGGTACTTTTAAAATACCTACATGGTTTGGTGTTGAACTAAAAGCGGCTTTTGAGGAAAATTCTGGTGATTATCTAAATCCAGAATCTTACGTGCCAGATGATGGTTTGTATAGTGCTGGCTTATCTGTACAATTAGCGCAAGGCTTATTAATTAATAATAGAATGGCATCGTTAAAGCAGGCTAAATTATTTAGAGAACAAGCCAAAGCTGATCGCGATATCTATGTCAATAACATTCTATTTGAAGCGTCGTTGGTCTATTTTAAGTGGCTTCAAGCTTATAACGAATTGGTTTTGTTTGAAGATATTTTGGTCAATGCAGAACTACGATTTAGAGGTATTCAAAAAGGTGTAGAAGTTGGCGAAAATGCTGAAATTGATGAAACTGAAGCTCGTATTGCTGTTAATAACAGAAAATTAGGTTTAGAGCAATCTAAAGTAAAGTTGATGAAAGCAGCTTTAGAATTATCTAACTTTTTATGGTTAGAGAATAACATTCCTGTAGAACTACAACCGAATGTAATACCTGATGTGAATTCAGAAGCAATTATAGATGCTACATTTAGTATTAACCAATTACAAACTGAATCAATGGCTTTAGAAACACATCCAAAAATGCGTTCTTTAGACTACAAGTTACAAGGTTTAGAAGTTGAGAAACGTTTAAAAGCTAATAAATTATTACCTAAAATAAATCTGGAATATAATTTCCTATCTGAAACACCAAAAACAACAAATACCTTTAATACTGCCGAATATAAAAGCGGATTAAACCTTAGTTTTCCTTTGTTTTTAAGAAAAGAAAGAGGTGATTTAAAATTGGCAAAATTAAAATTACAAGACACAGAATACGAAAGAAATGCCACACGTATTAATCTTGAAAATAAAATTACAGCTCTAAAGCAAGAACTAGAATCTTATGTAAAGCAAAATGAGATTACAACAGAAATGGTATCCGATTACGGAATGATGCTTAAGGCGGAAGAACGTAAATTTCAATTGGGCGAAAGCTCTTTGTTTTTAGTTAACTCTAGAGAATCTAAACTCATTGACGGACAATTAAAAGCCATTGCTATTCAGAATAAATTTTTCAACACCAAAGCAAAGTTATTTAATAGCTTAGCTGTGAATCCAGATATATAAACATCATTTTTGAAAACAAAAAAAGCGAAAATCAATTTAGATTTTCGCTTTTTTTAATTATTTACATACTGTTAATTACGCTTGCAATCCAGGAATGGCAACCATTTCATCGACATCTTTATCGTAATCAATGCCATCTACATTAAAACCAAAGAGATTAAAGAAATCAGTTTTATAACCTTCTAAATCACCAATTTCTGGTAAAGTTTCGGTTGTTGCTTCTTTCCAAAGCTCTAAAACTTTAGCTTGAATATCATCACGCATTTCCCAATCGTCAATTCTAATTCTTCCAGCTTCGTCTAATTGCAAATCTTCTGCATATAAACGTTCGTTAAACAAACGTTCTATTTGTTCAATACAACCTTCGTGAATGCCTTCCTCCTTCATTACTTTATATAATAATGAAATGTATAAAGGAATAACAGGAATTGCAGAACTTGCTTGCGTTACCAATGCTTTGTTTACAGAGACATATCCTTTTCCGTTGATATCTTTTAAAGCATCTGTAATTTTAAAAGCGGTTGCTTCTAAATCATCTTTTGCTCTACCGATAGTTCCTTTTCTATAAACCGCTTCCGTTAAAGAAGGGCCAATATAAGAATAGGCAACCGTTTTAAAATCTTCAGATAATACATTTTCAGATTTTAAAAGGTCAATCCACATTTGCCAATCTTCGCCTCCCATTACAGCAACTGTATTGTCTATATCATCACCAGAACTTGGTTCAATTGATATTTCTTTTACAA